>JACCDQ010021976.1_pt1 | contig 95717 bp, 90 predicted proteins | sample 7446031 | NCBI WGS metagenome assembly JACCDQ01 (sample SAMN15323442, study PRJNA562643) | freshwater metagenome | isolation source: river surface water | place: USA:Blue River Watershed | collected 2017-08-17
CGCTCAACCACGCGGTGTGACAAATAGGTGCCAATGGCCACCACCAAGATGGCCAGTACACCGAGAGCCGCGCCGGGTCCACGACCCGCCACACTTTGCATGTACAAGTAAATACCGTAGCTCATAGGCGCTTGCGAGTCTGCCGATACCAGCATGATGGTGGCCGACAACTCAACAGCGGCTGTGATGAAGCTTGTGACAAACCCGGCCAAGATGCCACCCGTCATCAGTGGCACCAGTACCCTTCGAATGCTGCGCATTTTGTTGGCACCCACACTCTCGGCGGCTTCCTCTAGGGAGATGTGAACTTGCTGCAACGCGGCCATGCAACTGCGCAAGGCATAAGGCAATCGGCGTACCGCATAGGCCAACATGATGGCCACCCAAGTACCCGTGAGCAAGACATCGGTGCCAGGCACCGTGACACCTTTGAACATGCGCAAGAAGCCAATGGCCAACACAATGCCAGGCACCGCCAGCGATGCAGTAGCAATCCAATCAAGCCATTGGCGAGCAGGCAGTTGGGTGCGCAAGATCAAATAAGCAATGGTGACGCCCAGCAACACGTCCAAGCCTGCAGCCAGTCCGCAGTAAATCAAGGTGTTTTGAATCATGCCGCTGGCATCCTGAAACACCGTGGCGTAGTGTTCCAGTGTGTAGGCGTCGGGCAAAGGTGAGAAGCTCCAAACTTTTGCAAACGACAACAACAAAACTCCCAAATGGGGAGACAAGGTGATGAGCAAAATCACGCCAATCCAAAGGTAAGCCAGTGCACTTTCGAAGGGTGAAAGTTGACGGCGCTGAATGCTAGCGCCCCCTTTTTGCAAGGTGGAAAAATCGCGACCCTTAAATGCTCTGGCAGAAATGACCATAGCGCCAATTGAGAACACAATCATGAGCACACTGATGACGTAGCCCATCGGGTCTTCTAGGCCCACTTGTGTGATGCGCAAGTAGGCTTGAGGTGCCAGCATGTTGGTTTGACCCATCACCAAGGGCGTGCCCAAATCATCAAACACTTTGACAAATACCAAAGAAGCACCAGCCACAAAACCTGGCAGTCCGAGCGGAAAAATAACGCGCCAGAACAAGCGCCAACCTTTGCATCCCAGATTCATGGCAGCCTCTTCCATAGCGCCGTCTATGTTGCGCAGGGCAACGGTGAGGTTCATGAGAATGAAGGGGAAGTAATGGATGGACTCCACAAAAATGACGCCATTGAGCCCTTCCATGATGGGCAGCGTGAAACCAAACGCATCGTTCAGCAACAAGTTCAAGGTGCCCGAGCGTCCAAAAATGAGTTGCAGTGCCACAGCGCCGACAAAGGGCGGCATGATGAGTGGCAGCACTCCCAAGGTTTGAATGAGAAGCGCGCCTCTAAAATCAAACCGAACTGTGAAGTAGGCCAAAGGAACTGCAATCAGCGCGGCAAAAATAGCCGACATCACAGCCACATACAGGCTGTTGATGAATGACTCACGCATCAAGTCTTGCGAAAAGAATGCGCTGAAATGCCCAAGTGTGAAGCTGTTGTCGCCGTCTAAAAAAGCCTTGATAAAAACCCGCGCGACAGGCAATGCAAAAAATAGCAGCAAGAACACCAACACCAAGCCACCGGCCAGCCAAACACCTGGGCGCACATCAGCCCACCCAGTTTGAGGCCGTGCTGTTCCTTGCGGCTTCATGGCCGCCTGCTCATTCATCGACATGGTGTGGACCTAGGGCTTACTTGACGGCGGCCAAGGCTTGATCTGCCAAGCTCTTTGCACGCTCGTAGTTTTGGCGTGCACTGTTGTTCCAGTAGTTCTCCAAACCCGTCACGTTTTTGCTGACGGCCGCATCCTTTTTGTTGGCTGCAAACAAAGCCAAGAATTCTTTGTCAGCCGCTTTCTGTGCATTGACCACAGGACTGAAAGCAGCTTCACGGGCTTGCTTGATGAGATCTGCTGCATTGGCGTTGGGCTTTTTGGCCAAAGCAGCTTCAGCGGCATGAATGGCCTTGGTTGCGGCTTGCAGTTCTTTCAAGCGGAAGGTGATGGTTTGGTCAAACAAGGCAGAGACCACGTTGTAGCGGGCTTCAGACAAGTCGGAGTTGAACTGAACCTTGGCACGCTTGGCAATTTCAAAGGGGTTTGGGTAACCCGCTGGCGTCTTGCCGCCCATGGCTTCGGGTGGCAAGATGGGCAAGCGAGAAATTTTGGGGTTGTAGAGCAACTCTTGCCCTTGTTGTGACACGGTGTAGCTGATGAACTTTCTTGCCTCAGATGCATTTTTGCTACCTGCAACCAAGGCGATATTGGCTGGCACAACTGCCGTGACATCGGGGTACACAAACTCCACTGGGAAGCCGGAATACTTGCCAGCCAAGCCAAAGAAGTCAATCACCAGGCCAATACCAAACTGGCCATTGTTGACACCATCGGGCACACCAAAACTGCGCTCGGTGATGGCCGCACTGTTGCCAGAAATTTGCAGCAATTGACGCCAGCCTTTTTCCCAACCTTCACCTTGCAAAAGTGTTTCGACGGTTAAATGGGTGGTGCCAGAACGTGAGGGTGAGCTCATGGCCACGTGGCCAAAATACTCGGACTTGATCAGATCGGCCCACTGCTTTGGCGCGGGCACTTTGTTGGCCGCCATGTAACGCGTGTTCCACATCAAGCCATAACCGGCCAAGGCTTGGCCTAGGTACATGTTGTCGGGCGCATTGATGGGATAGGCGCCTACTTTGGCGGGAGTTGCTTTGTTGGCCAAGTCGCCAATGCGTTCAAGCAATTTAAGACCAGACATTACTTCAAAGGCATCGGGTGCGGAGGCCCAGAACACATCGGGTCGTTGGCCTACAGGCAATTCGCGAACATATGAAATACCTTGTACCGTGTTTTTGTTCAAGATCTCAATCTTGATATCGGGGTTGGCTTTTTCAAAGGCTGACTTGTAGATTTGTGTCAGCTCTTTAGGGAATGAGGTGATAACAGTCACAGTTCCGGCGTTTGCTAACTGAGCGCCAGAACCCAAGAGTGTCAGTGCTGCGGCCAAAATAGTTTGCGAGATTAAATGTGAATTCATTGGCTGGCCTAATGAAGAGTGGCGGTAAAAAATCTGATGTTACTGAAATAGCCATTGCATGACAATTCAGGATTACGATGATCCCGACTGAGTCAACAATGACTAAAGAATTCGCGAACGAATGCTAGAGGTCACAATCTCTGTAATGATGACAACCGTGAATATGATTGCCAAAATCAATCCCACTTGGTCCCAATAGAGGTTGTTCATAGCGCTTTCAAGCGCCACACCAATCCCGCCAGCACCAACGAGGCCAAGTACTGCTGATTCGCGAATGTTGATATCCCATCGGAGCAAGGCAACCGACCAAAAAGCTGGACTAACTTGAGGCCAGTAGCCTTTTGCCAAAAGCATGCTGCGAGGGGCCCCGCAAGACGTTAGCGCTTCGATAGGTCCACGATTAGCCTCTTCAATGGCCTCACCAAATAACTTACCTACAAAACCGATGGATCGAAAAGCAATGGAAAGCACACCTGCCAAAGCCCCAGGCCCAAAGATGGCCACAAAAAGTAAAGCCCAAATCAATGAATTGACCGAGCGAGTTGAAACAAAGATGAATTGAGCAATCCAGTTGAGTGTTTTGTTTGACGTGAAATTGCGAGCAGCCAAAAAAGCCAATGGCACAGCAATCAGCAGCGAAATTAAGGTGCCAAGCGTGGCAATGTGAAAAGTTTCAATCAGTGCTGGATGGATATTTTCTGGATAAAACTTCCAGTCAAATGGCCACATGCGTTTAAAAAGGTCGGCGGTCTGCTCGGGTGCGTCGTACAAAAACTCTGGAATGACTTCAATTTTTTTAAGCGCCCAGATAAATGCCACAACAGTGATGATGTAGAAAGCCGAGCGGCCTATTCGCTCCGCTGGACTGAAGCGCTCCCAATGTTTCTCATTGACAAGCTTTAGAGGACGATTCACCGAAAGATCCTCTTCAAACTGTTGGCCAGCAATTCTGCCAGCATGATCAACGCAATGATCACGATCAGAATTGTGAGAACCACGTCATAGTCAAATCGCTGGTACGCGGTAAACAATGCAGCGCCAATACCTCCTCCTCCCACAATACCAACCATGGTGGAGTTGCGCAAATTAGAGTCAAACTGGTAAGCACTTAAACCAATAAATCGTGCAAAAACCTGAGGCATCACAGCCATGATCAGGACACTGAAAAAACCAGCACCTGTTGATCTAACGGCTTCAACTTGCTTTTCGTTCAGTTCCTCAAGAACTTCTGCGAACAGTTTGCCGATGAATCCGAGGCTAGAAACAATGAGGGCTAGAACACCGGCCAACGCACCAAAGCCAACCGCCTTAACGAACAAGATGGAGACAATGACTGGGTGAAATGAACGGCAAACCGCAATGAAAACTCGCGCGCCGGCAGCTAACCAACCAGGAGACAAATTACGTGCTGCCATGACCGACAAGGGTAAAGACAAGAACACCCCAACGATTGTTGCGATGACCGCAATTTGAATCGTCTCGAGCATGCCAGTGCTGATCAAATCAAGCTTGTCGGGTGCGATGTTGGGCGGAAACATCCGTCCAAAAAGTTTATATGCCTGCGGCAAACCGCTAACAAAGCGATCCCATGAAAAATTGACTTGTCCAGCGGCGTATAACGCATAGAGCGCCAAACCAATCCAAGCCAGTCGGCTGGGCCAGTGCACTTCGAAGGCAGCAGGACGAGGCTTTAAGCTAAGCGCCATATTACTCACGCCTGCCAGTCCTCTCCACCATAGATCTCATTGAGGTGTTTGTCTTGCAAGGCTTCAGGAGGGCCATCAAAAATCACCTGGCCAGCTGACATGCCAATGATGCGAGAAGCAAAGCGACGGGCCAAATCCACGTTGTGAATGTTAACAATGACGGGAACTTCCCGCTCCCTAGAAACTTGATCGAGCAACTCCATGATTTCGACAGACGTTTTAGGGTCTAGGGAAGAAGTTGGTTCGTCTGCCAGAATGAGACCCGGCTCTTGCATAAGAGCTCGCGCAATGCCCACTCTCTGACGTTGCCCCCCAGATAAAGCGTCCGCGCGTCGGGAGGCAAATTCTTGGGACAAACCAACAGAATCGATCAGATCAAAAGCGCGCGAAATGTCTTGCTCCGAAAACTTACGGAACAATGGGCGCCAAATTGGCAGTCTGCCAAGCTTGCCGCAAAGCACATTTTCCATCACGGTCAGGCGCTCAACCAAGTTATATTCTTGGAACACCATACCAATGTGACAACGAGCCTCGCGCAAGGACTTGCCTTTTAACTGAGCAAGGTCTTCACCTCTAAATTTAATCTGTCCTGCCGTTGGATCAATCAGGCGATTGATGCAACGGATCAGGGTGGACTTGCCAGTACCAGATGGACCGATGATGGCAGTAACGCCTGAAGCCTCAATTTCTAAATTGATGTTTTTAAGAACTGGCTCGCCAGGCCGGTACTCCTTATACAGACCGGTGATAGAAAGCAGTCCGGCCCCTTCAGCACGCATATTCAAGGCTTTTTCTCGGCACTGGCAGCAGCAGCACGTTTGGCTGCAGCTTCGGCTTCACGCTTGGATTCGGCCTCATATGCAGCCTTGTTGTAAGGGGTTCCAGACTTTTCTGCGACATCCCGAACAACGGCCCAATCTTTAGCGTAGGTGATTGGCAGAAAACGATCATCGCCATTGAATTCTTTTTGCATGGACTCCGTAAATCTAAAACTGTAGAAGCATTGCTGCAACTTGGTTGCCAGTTCGGGCTTCAGGTCATGTGCGTAAGCAAAGGACGACGTTGGGAATTTAGCGCTTCTATAAATGACTCGGAAGTCATCTTTTTTCACGGTGCCACGGGTAATCATGCGATCGAAAACGTCCGATGCAACAGCGGCCATTTCATAATCGCCAGAAGCAACACCCAAGATAGACTTGTCGTGACCGCCTGACATCATGGGCTTGTAGTCATTGTCTGGCGTCAGGCCTAAACTTGGGAACAGAACTCGTGGCGCTAAATTGCCAGAATTTGATGAGGGTGAAGTGTGCGCAACTTTTTTACCCTTCAGGTCGCTAAGCTTTTGAAACGCACTGCCTGACTTGACGATGGCTAGTAGGTTGTAGCCACGAACCTCTGTACCCACACCCTTGGCCGCAAATGGCACTGCTCCAGCCATGTTGACCGCAAAGCCTGTGGGCCCTGTTGAAAAACCGGCAAAGTGCAATCTGCCAGAACGCATCGCTTCAATTTCAGCAGCGTTTGATTGAACAGGATAGTAAACAGTCTTTTTACCGACACACTTTTCAAGGTGGTCTGTAAATGGTTTGAAAATATTGGCATACACCGCTGGATCTTCAACGGGTGTGTAGGCCCAAACCAAAGTAGACGGATCACGGTGCTTGCTTTTATTCGTAGGCAGGTCGGCTACCAAATCATTGTTAGCGTCGCAATAGGCATTGTCAAGCTGCCCACGGTTTGGGCAAGCGTCTTGAGCCAATGAAAAACCGCTGAAGGTCAACAAAGCTGCAGGGAGAATAAGGTAACGGGGGCAAGACAAAGTTGTTTTAGGTTTCATTGAAATTCCTCCGATTGCAAGATGACAAGTAATTTTGTTAAATCATCGTAGCATTAGAAAAGCACACTTTTAACTATGGTTAGCACCAAGCATGAGCAAAATTAACATCATCAATCTATCGGCTTGATGTCCAATTCTTGTGCTAGTTTTACCCAACGCGCTGCATCACCCTCTACTTTTCGACGCATGTCATCTGGCGCTGGTGACGCCACCTCCAAAGCCATGCCAGACAATCGCTCACGAACATCTGGCATGCGCAATACTTGCTCCATTGCATTGGCAAGTTTGTCAACAATGGGTTTGGGTAAATTGGCTGGACCCATGATGCCAAACCACTGCTCGTAATCCATGCCTTGAATACCCAGCTCTGTAAAGGTTGGTATGTCTGCAAAATCAGCATTCCTTTTACTACCCGTTACAGCCAGGGCTCTTAATTTGCCAGATTTAACGTGAGTGCCTGCACTGGCCATGGTGGTAATCATGACATTCACTTGTCCGCTGATTAAATCAATCATGGCGGGGGATGATCCTTTGTAAGGAACGCTCATGAAGTCCAAGCCCGACCGCGCTTTGAACAAGTCAACAACCACGCTACCTGTTCCAGCAATGGCCATTGTCAATTTTTGAGGATTTGCTTTTGCAAAAGCCAAAGTGTCTTTGGCAGTCTTTTGTTCAAAATTTGCGCTAGACACCAAAAACGCTGGTGAACGACCGATCAAAGAAACCGGCGTGAAATCCTTCACCGCGTTGAAAGGCATTTTCTTCGTGTAAACGGGCGTACTGGTGTGAAACACGTCTACCAGCACCAAGGTGTAGCCATCGGGCGCAGACTTAGCCACTGCATCGGCACCAATAATGCCACCTGCACCACCTTTGTTTTCAACGACGACTGTTTGCCTCAGAACGCCAGATAACTTGTCTGCCACTTGCCTGCCGATACCGTCAGAACTTCCGCCTGCTGGAAATGGAATAACCAACTTAATAGGCTTGATTGGATAGTCAGACTGAGCAAATGAGCAATTAGCGAAACTCAATAAACCAATCAAAAAGCACATGAGGGACATTTTTCGGTTCATTGAAAATGTCCAAGTCAACCCAATTGAATTCTGCATTTTTTCTTCCTCAATTATTAAGATCCGACGATACCGCCATCGATTTTGCGAATGACCACCAAAGCTGATCGTGGACGTCCATTGCGCGCATAGTCGGGCCAATTGGAGTAATGCGAAGGGTTGGCAGGATCGCTTCGATCCGATGGCGTCTCCCCGGGGTGTTGGATGCTCACAAACATGGTGGTGCTGTCCGGGGTTAAAGCAACGCCCGTCACCTCACAGTTGGTTGGCCCTGTTAAAAATCGCCGGGTTTCGCCCGTAGCGGTGTCACAAGCCAACATTTGATTGTTACCAATCCGCGCCAACTCGCCTTTGTACATTTGTGTTGCATGAGCATCGGTTTGAATCCACAGCACACCTTGCTTGTCAAATGTGATGCCATCTGGACATGCGTAGATATCGCCTTTGATATTGCCTTTTGCGTCGGTTCGCTGGTTGTTAGGGTCACCAGCCAAAACCAAATGGTTCCATTCAAATGTGCGACCGTCAAAATCATTCTCATCCTTCCATCGAATGATCTGCCCCATCACGTTATTTGCCCTAGGGTTTGCTGCATCGACACCAGGTCTGCCAGGGGCACCTCGTTGGCTGTTGTTTGTCAGGGTGCAATAGACCCAGCCAGATTGCGGATCGATGGTGAGCCATTCAGGACGGTCCATTTTGGTAGCGCCTAACAAGTCACTGGCTTGTCTTGATTTAATGAGCACTTCACCTTGATCTGCAAATCCGTTGGCGGCAGTGAGAGGGCCTTGGCCATGCACCATGGGAATCCATTGGCCTTTGCCATTGGCATCAAACCTTGCGACATGCAACACGCCATGGTCTAGCAAATCTTTGTTGGCCTGAGCCTGAGTCATGCCATTGCCAGCTTGTTTAATTTTGTCGCGACTGACAAATTTATAAATGTACTCAAAGCGCGCATCTTCGCCTGAATAAACAACGGCTCTACCATCTTTTGTAACACCCACCCAAGCACCTTCGTGCGCAGCGCGACCCAATGCCGTCCGTTTGACAGGTGTGCTGTTTGGATCCATAGGGTCCAATTCAACCACCCATCCGAATCGGTGAAACTCATTTGGATTTTTTTGCAAATCAAATCTTGGGTCATGCTTGTCCCAAGCGTAAAAACCAGACTTGGGTGCCCCCCAGCGTTGTTGATCTTTGGTCGGCTTGTCTCCTGCTCCAAAATAAAAAGCAAAGTTTTCTTCACCAGACAGATAAGTGCCCCAGGGCGTTTTGCTGCTCGCGCAATTGTTCAAAGTTCCTAAAACCGTAACGCCTTGTGGATCGGCCGATGTGCGCATCAAGGCATGTCCTGCCGCTGGTCCTGCCACTCTAAAGGGTGTGCTCAACGTCACGCGACGCGCATAGGGCGATGGGCGAACCATGTCCCAACGGCCGTTTTTCATTTCAACTTCAATGACCGATAAACCATGCGCGTTTTGGGCTTTGCGCACCTTCTCTGGATTCATCTGGTTGAAACCGCCGACATGCAACAAGCCGTCGTCGGTGTACTCATGATTGATCGCCAGCAAGCCGCGAGTCGAACCTTGCAAAGGAAAAAACGCCAAACCATCGTGGTGCATGCCCATTTGCACAGCCTGATCTTCTGCCGTGTTGCTGCCATCCATTTTGAAGGCAGGCATACGACCTGCTATGCCCACGGGCTCACCCCAAGGGGCCAAAGGCATCGCCGTGTAGCCTTCTGGTACGACCAACTTATCGCCCATACCGGCTGGAATGGGTTTGAATCCAAGTTTCTTTTGAGGTCCTGAAAGCACTGCGCAGCCCGCCAAGGGCGCCATGACCGATGCCAATGAAACAACAACGCCGCCTTTTAGAAAAGCCCTTTTAGAAGTTTCAATCACCTCATGAATGCTTAGATTTGCAGAGAGGTTACTGTCTTCCATCACACTAAAGTCTTTGGCCATGGTCCATCAAATTGAATTAAACATTCCTAACCTTAACATTTGCAGAAGTAATTTGGGTCAGGCACTAGGGTTTGTATCAATGCACGTACTGCGTTTAGGCATCAAAACTTTTATCTGTAACTGGGTCAAGCCAAGGTCGAGGGGCCATTAAAAGAACCCCGAGTAATCGTTCAGGGCATTTGTCATTGTTCAAACAAATCAAAGTTCCAACATGGTTTTCAAGAATGCGCTTTTCCATTCCATTTTTTGTTGAATACATTTTTTACCCGCCACAAATAAATTGCGAACTTCAAATGAAGGCGTAGAAAAAATCATTGCATCCATCAAACGGTCAACCGGCACACCCAGCAGCGCATGCGAATCCAAGTCAATTTCTACCAAGTCTGCACGTTGGCCTAAAGCGATACCTGACAAAGGCAAACCAGCAGCCTGTGAACCGCCTTGAACGGAATTTTCAAACAACACTTGACCCGTTGAGCCGAGCCCATTGAGATGCAGCAAACTGACATTGCGTTTGCGCAATGACAATCGACATCCGTACTCTAGCAAACGAAGTTCTTCAGCCCAATTGCGGTTGACATGACTGTCTGTACCAATAGACCATCGCATTTTTTGAAGAAGGCCTTCGGGTAGATCAAATAAACCATCACCCAAGTTTGCTTCAGTGGTGGGGCACAAAACGACAGAAGCTTGCTGCACTTGGATGCCTCTTATTTCTGGAACGGAGGTATGTGTGGCGTGAACCAGATTCCACCGCGCATCCATATTGGCGTGCGCAAGCAACCATTCAACTGGGCGCAGACCTGTGTGCGCAACACAATCTGCAACTTCCTTCGTTTGCTCGGCCACATGAATGTGCACTGGTGCAGTACCACTACTAGAAGTTAAGTTAAGAATCTCTATTTCAGCAACAGCTCTAAGCGAATGAATTGCAACACCAGAGGTCAAGCAAGCTTGCTTGCCGCTTGCGTTGGCATACTCAATGACGGATTGCTGTATGCCCAGAATAGACTCTGGCGTGGAAGCAAACCTCCTTTGCATAGAGTTCAAACCAGGCTGACCAAAGCCCTGATTCATGTAGAGTGTAGGCAGCATGGTTAAGCCAATACCCACCTTTTCAGCAGCGCGAACCAAGGCCCAAGTCATCTCAGCAGCATCGGCGTAATTTTGCCCATCTGGGTTGCGATGCAAATAGTGAAACTCACAGACATGTGTATAGCCGCTTTGCAGCATTTCGCTATAAAGCCACGTGGCGATTGCCTCCAAATGATCAGGCCCAACGCGCAGCGCCACTCGGTACATGCGATCACGCCAACTCCAAAAATCATCACCAGATTGCGAACTGTGTTCAGTCAATCCAGCAATGGCTCTTTGAAACGCATGGCTATGCGCATTCACCAGGCCTGGTACGACACACCCAAGCTGCTCGGCACCAGAAGTCTCTGCCGGGGCTGCATTCGGCTGAATACGCTTCCAGAAACCCTGCGTATCCGACTCTAAAAGTACATTGGCAGCCCAGGCACCATCAACCCAAGCCCAGTTCGCTTTGTATTTCATAGATTCAATGATTTAACTTGGTTCAGTGCCGCAAGCATCATCTTGTGCAGCAGGGGCTGAACTTGTGCTGCCAATTGGGGTTGGTAGTCATAAGGCGGCAGTTCGCTCATGTAGATAGATTGACATTTTTCAAGTTGAACGGCATGAATGCCTCCTTGAGGATTGCCATAGTGACGTGTGATGTAGCCACCTTTAAAGCGTCCATTGAGAACATGTGTAAATTGGTCTTGCTGTTCGCAGACGCTCATCACGGCCTGCCCAACAGACTCCGCAGCGGCCAAACCGTTTGCCGTACCCACGTTCAAATCTGGCAATTTGCCTTCAAACAGCCACGAAATTTCACCTCTGATGCTGTGCGCATCCCACAACAGAACATTAGAGTGCAATGAACGGAGCCTGCGCAATTCCATTGCAAGGGCTTGGTGATAAGGCTGCCAGTATGTTTCTAGGCGACGCAATTTTTCTGCGACATCTGGCTCGCGGCCCTCTTTGTAAAGCAAATCACCCGTGAAAAAGCGTGTGGGGCACAGCTCTGTGTTGGATGCGCCTGGATACATGGGCGCATCATTAGGCGGCCGATTTAAGTCAATCACATACCGAGAAAATACGGGCGTCAAAATACTGGCACCCATGTCTGTTAAAAAATTGTACAAATGGTTCAAATGCCAATCTGCGTCCTCCACTAAATGCGCGCGTGGAACATAGTTAGGCTTTAACGCTTCTGGCAAGCTGGTTCCCAAGTGGGGCATGCTCACAAGTAAGGGCGATGTGCCTTGGTGCAAATAAAATGTCGGTGTCATTTTTAAAATATGTGTGTGTTCGAAGTTGTTGCGCGAATCTGTCCGCCCCATACAGTTGACAAACACGGGTTGGATCCAAATGCATAGGCCAGCTCGGCGGGATGACTGACATCCCACAAAACAAAATCGGCACATTGATTTGCAGACAATACGCCACGATCTTTCAACCCTAATGCCTGAGCGGCTATTCGAGTCACCCCAGCCAACGCTTCTTGTGGCGTCAAGCGCATGAAGGTGCATGCCATGTTCAACATCAGCAATAGAGATGTGCAGGGTGAGCTACCAGGGTTTGAATCCGTAGAGATTGCCATGGGTACTTTGTGTTGCCTCAAAAGCTCTATGGGCGGCAGTTTGGTTTCACGAATAAAGTAGAAAGCACCGGGCAACAACACCGCCACAGTACCCGCCCTGGCCATCGCAGCTGCGCCCTCCTCGTTCAGCCATTCCAAATGATCGCAACTCAATGCACCATACTGTGAAGCCAAGGATGCGCCGCGACTGTTTGTCAGTTGTTCTGCATGTAACTTCACAGGCAAATTCAATCGTTGCGCTTCTTTAAAGACTTTTTCAGTCTGTGCATACGTAAAACCAATTCGGTCACAGAAAGCGTCGACAGCATCGATCAAACCTTCAGCCTTCAGGGGTTCGATCATGGCGACCACGGCATCGATGTACGCATCTGATTTGTCTTGAAATTCTGGCGGTACGGCATGTGCCCCTAAAAAGGTATTTTGGATTTGAACCAAGTTATCCTTTGCAAGTTGCCGTGCAACTCGCAAACACTTAGCTTCGTCCGCCAGTGACAAGCCATAGCCCGATTTAATCTCAAGTGTGGTCACGCCTTCGTTCAGAAGATGGTTCAGACGTTTTTTCGCAGATTTGTAGAGTTGCGCTTCCGTTGCCAAACGTGTGGCTTCGACTGTAGATTTAATTCCACCACCAGCACGTGCAATGTCTTCGTAGCTTGCGCCATTCAAACGCAATTCAAACTCATTGGCACGGTGTCCGCCATAGACCAAATGTGTGTGGCAATCAACCAAACCGGGTGTTATCAGTGCATTGCGTGCGTCGTGTATCGCTGCACCATGACGGTATTGAGCAGGCATATCTGTGCGGGGCCCCACCCATGCCAAATACTCATCCTCAATGACGAGCGCGCCATCATCAATCAAACCATAGTTAGCATCTTGGCCTGCTTGCAGGGTTGCAAGTCGTGCGTTTTCCCAAATCTCAAAACTCATGGTGAACACTCCATTTGAATCAACAGCACATGCATGTCATGGAATTCGATCTGAACGTCCTGCTCAAGTGTGACCCAATACAAAGACATTTTGTTCAATTCTTGTCTTTGTTGATTGAGCACGAAATGTCCTCCTTCTTCTACAACAAAGACAGCCAAAGTGGTTTTTGCCTTGAATTTTTGGGCAAAAGTTAAGCGGTTAATCCGGGCCATGTTGGCTGTTGCACCCTGAACCATGAGATTGAAATCCAGGGTGGGACCGGCTGTGAGAGAACAATCACAGGGCGTATCGCCGGAGAACTGAATGACGGGATCCAAGGGCCCTAAGTCAATTTTATGATTGGGAAACGCCAGAGTAACACCGGCACCGTTGAGTACAGCAAACCACCGGTCTACGCCTTTGAATTCAGAAAACGGCCCATCGCTGTCAATCCGTGCGACAGACATTCTAAAAACCCATTCCGACGAATTAGGCCAACACACCAAAGCTTGCGTAGTACCACCGCCATTTTTCCAGGGACTCGCGGGAACATCCTGAAGCCTTACTTCATGCCAATCTTGCAAACGCGTCATTGAAAGGCACCTTTAAAACTGTAACGACTAGCAGGATAAACAAGGCGAGCCAATGATGCGACCTGATTAGAACTGACAGTGGTTCGAACCATGACCAAACAGGCTTGTGACGTTTTAATTTTCAAATGTTGTGCTTCCAACTCAGATGGCAAAGCTGCTTCAATTGAATATGCCGCACTGGTGACCGGAACCACGTCCAACAAATGACGCGTAGGTGTCGTCTTAGAAAAATCAGTGGACAAATAGTGAGGCGCCAATTCTGGATTGACGTAGCGATCCTCAAATTGGAGTGGAACCCCATTTTCTAAGTGAACCATGATGGTGTGGAATAACAAACTTTTATCTGGCAGATTGAAGCAAGTCGAAAGCGCCTTGTTGGCCTTTATTTTCCCAACAAATATGACTTCTGTGCCGTGCACATGACCTCGTTCTTCAATCTCTTCTTGAATGTCTCGAATTTCAAGCTTTGAAGAGACTTGGTCAATTTCAGCGACAAATGTGCCGGATCCCTGCACGCGCCTAACTACACCTTCTGCCATCAGTTCTCGCAGCGCACGGTTCACGGTCATGCGACTGACACTGAACTGGTGCATGAGCGCACTTTCGCTGGGCACAGGATCACCAGCAACCCATGCACCATTCTTGATTTTGGTGCAAATGAAAACTTTGACTTGCTCGTAAATGGGTACTTTTTCAAGATTCATATTCTAGAGAATACTACGATTGACAGAAGTTGTATAGACAACTAGGATGAACTTACTTTCAGTCAAATTGATAATGTTTTTCACCATGACAGCCTCTACAAAAACGAACCCTTCACTCAGAAAAGCACGCCCCGTCAGAGCACCACGCGGAACTGAAATCAGTTGCGCCAATTGGGAAATTGAGGCAGCCTATCGAATGATTCAAAACAACCTCGATCCCGAAGTTGCAGAGAATCCCGATGAATTGGTGGTTTACGGCGGCATTGGAAAAGCAGCCCGAAACTGGGATTGCTTCGAAGCCATTTTGGAGTCGCTGAAAAAATTAATGCCGGATGAGACTCTGCTCATTCAGTCGGGTAAACCCGTAGGTATTTTCAAAACACACACTGGTGCACCACGTGTCTTGTTGGCCAACTCAAATTTAGTGCCCAAGTGGGCTACTTGGGAACATTTCAACGAACTCGATCGTGCAGGACTCATGATGTACGGCCAAATGACTGCCGGCAGCTGGATTTACATTGGCAGTCAAGGCATTGTTCAAGGCACGTACGAGACCTTTGTTGAAGCCGGCAGGCAACACTTCAATGGCGATTTATCGGGTCGATGGATTTTGACAGCAGGCCTGGGTGGCATGGGGGGCGCACAACCTTTGGCCGCCACCTTTGCAGGCGCATGTTCACTGAACATTGAGTGTCAGCAATCGCGCATCGACTTTCGCTTAAAGACAAAATATGTCGACAAACAAGCCGCCACAGTTCAAGAGGCACTTGACATGATTGCATACCATACGGCTCGCAAAGAAGCCGTGTCTATTGCGTTGTGCGGCAATGCGGCCGAACTATTGCCTCAACTGGTTGCCATCGCCAAACAGGGCGGCATGCGCCCCGACATCGTCACTGACCAAACATCCGCACATGACATCATTAACGGTTATTTGCCACTTGGCTGGACCCTAGAAGACTGGCGTGCAGCGCAAAAAGATCCTAGCCGCCATGCAGAACTCACGCAGGCTGCAGGTGAGTCATGTGCCACTCATGTAAAGGCCTTGTTGGCATTTCATGAAATGGGCATTCCCACCGTTGACTACGGAAATAACTTAAGGCAAGTTGCCAAAGATTATGGTGTCGAGAACGCCTTTGACTATCCAGGCTTTGTACCTGCTTATATTCGTCCTCTTTTCTGCCAAGGCATCGGTCCATTTCGCTGGGTTGCACTGAGTGGCGACCCAGAGGATATTTTAAAAACCGACGCCAAAATGAAGGCGTTGTTTCCCCATCACAAGCACTTACACCGTTGGCTAGATATGGCACAAGAGCGCATCAGTTTTCAGGGCTTGCCTGCGCGCATTTGCTGGATTGGCTTAGGCGAACGACATTTGGCAGGGTTGGCCTTTAACGAAATGGTTCGCAATGGCGAGCTCAAGGGGCCAATAGTCATCGGCCGAGACCATTTAGACAGTGGCTCTGTTGCTTCACCCAATCGAGAAACAGAAGCCATGATGGATGGCAGTGATGCTGTCAGTGATTGGCCCTTATTGAACGCGCTTCTAAACACAGCCAGCGGTGCCACGTGGGTCAGCTTGCACCACGGCGGTGGTGTCGGCATGGGTTACTCGCAACACTCGGGCGTTGTCATTGTTTGTGACGGCACTCAGGCAGCTGATGAGAAGCTATCAAGGGTTTTGTTTAACGACCCCGCCACAGGCGTCATGCGCCATGCCGATGCAGGTTATGACCTGGCCAAAGAATCGGCCAAATTAAACAATTTGCAATTGCCTATGTTGATCTGATTTTTTCTGATTCATTTTCCCGCCGTATTTTTTTTCATTTTTTATTTACCAAGGAGCTCGCATGAAACAACTCGTTACCTTCGCTTTGGCCTCAACCCTAAGCTGTGTTGCACTCGCCCAAGAAACCAAAGTGAGCATTGCGCTCTCTGGCTGGACGGGGTTTGCCCCGCTGACGCTTGCCAAAGAAGCTGGCATTTTTAAGAAAAATGGCCTGGATGTCACCTTGAAAAAAGTGCCACAAAAGGATCGTCATTTGGTCTTGGCGTCAGGCGATGCGCAATGCGCAGCCACTACAGTTGAAACGTGGATTGCTTGGAATGCCAACGGCGTTGCCACAACTCAAATTTTTCAGCTTGACAAGAGCTTCGGTGCCGATGGCATGGTTGTTAAAAACGACATTGCCAAAATTACAGACCTCAAAGGCAAAACAGTTGCAGCGAGCGCCCCTGGAACAGCCCCCTTCTTCACACTGGCCTGGATGCTGAAAAAAAATGGCATGTCGACCAAAGACGTCAAGATTGTGAACTTAGAGCCACAACCAGCAGCCAACGCAATGATTGCAGGCAATGCTGGCATTGACGCCGCCATGACGTATGAGCCCTACCTTGGCGCTGTGCGTGCAAAGCCTGAAGCCGGCAAGATCATTGCCACAACACTTGACTACCCCATGATCATGGACACCTTCGGCTGCGTGCCTAAATTCTTGTCTGACAATCCCAAGGCTGCAAAAGCCATTGCAGACAGTTACTTCGAAGCCATTGAAATGATCAGCAAAGAACCTAAGAAAAGCTTTGCGATCATGGGAGCTGATGTGAAACAAACTGGAGAGGCATTTGAAGCCAGTCAGAAGTATTTGCGCTGGCAAGATCGTGCTGCAAATCTGAAGTTTTTCAGTGGCGAGCATGCGCAATTCAGCAAAGAAGCGGCAGATTTACTTTTAGAAGCAGGCATCATCAAACAATTACCCGACATGAGTAAATTGGCTGATACGCGCTTTATCAAATAAGAAACATGCGCCCATTGCAACCTGTATCACCTGGCGCCAAAGTGGCGCTGGGTATTTCATTCTTTGTTGTGTTCTTCGCTGTGTGGGCATTTGCCACATTGGGGGGCTACGTTTCAAAGACATTTTTGGCTGATCCGATCACGATGGTCAGATCGGGTATTGATCTCTTGGTCAACCAAGGATTTGGATTTGACATTGGCATGACTGTTTGGCGTGTGTTGGGCGGCTTTTTTATAGCGGCCATTCTGGCCATTCCAATTGGTGTTTTGATGGGCGCCTACAAACCCATCGAAGCATTTTTGGAGCCCTTCGTCAGCTTTGCCAGGTACCTTCCTGCTTCTGCCTTTATTCCACTCCTCATTTTGTGGGCAGGCATTGGTGAAACTCAAAAATTAGCGGTCATCTTCATTGGATCATTCTTCCAATTGATCCTGATGATTGCGGTCTCTGTGGGCAACACCCGGCGTGATTTGGTTGAAGCCGCTTACACGCTTGGCGCAAAAGACAGCGGTGTCGTAACACGCGTGCTATTACCAAGTGCATCCCCAGAATTGGCCGAAACCTTGAGAATGGTTTTGGGTTGGGCATGGACTTATGTCATTGTGGCCGAGCTCATTGGCGCTTCAAACGGCATTGGTCACATGATCACCGATAGCCAAGCTTTAATGGCCACTGATCAAATTATTTTTGGAATCATCGTCATTGGCTTGATCGGCTTGATCACAGATATTGCCTTCAAAACCTTCAACCGGTGGCTCTTCCCATGGGCACGTTTAAGTTAAAAAATGTCCATCCTTCACATCTCTCAAGTTAGCAAAACATTCAACACGCAAGGTTCAGTGACACAAGCACTGACGGCTACCGACCTGACTGTTGAAGAAAATGATTTCATTACCATACTGGGGCCTTCTGGTTGCGGCAAATCGACTCTACTGCGGATGGTTGCGGGTCTTGATACGCCGTCATCGGGTGAAATAGAACTAGAAGGCGTTCGAGTCACTGGGCCTGGCCCTGATCGCGGCATGGTGTTTCAAAGCTACACCCTCTTCCCATGGCTGAACATTTTAGAAAACGTGTGTTTTGGATTGCGTGAAAAAGGCTTGCCTATTTCAGAGCAGCATGACATTGCGCATCAATTCTTAAAAAAAGTGGGCCTGCAAGACTTTGCAAATCACTATCCCAAACAACTGTCTGGTGGCATGCAGCAAAGAACTGCATTGGCACGTGCACTGGCCAATGACCCACGCATCTTGCTGATGGATGAACCCTTTGGCGCCCTCGACCATCAAACACGAGAATTGATGCAAGAGTTACTCCAGGATATTTGGCAATCCGAGAAAAAAACAGTTTTATTTGTCACCCACGACATTGATGAAGCCATCTTCATGGGAAATCGTGTCATGGTGATGAGTGCAAGGCCAGGTCGCATCAAATGCGATTTACCTATTGCCCTACCCTACCCTCGCCATTATTCGGTCAAGACTTCCCCAATGTTTTCAGAACTCAAAGCCAGGCTGACAGAAGAAATTCGCATTGAAGTTAGGCGAGCAAGCGGGCTCGAATAAGTCACGGTGACAGTTGTTGTGTTCTTGCTTTGAAGGCGCTAATCATGATTTCATCTACAAGTCACCCATTGGTTTTAACGCCAGGACACCTAACGATTGAGCAACTGAAGTTAATTCATCAGAATCAGCAGTTCATTGCATTGCAAGATGGCTGCAGACAGGCCATTCGCAAGAGTCAACTGTTGGTGGAAGCTTATGCCAATGGTGATGACCCCGTATACGGTGTCAACACCGGTTTTGGCAAACTGGCCAACCAACGAATTAACAAAGCGCAACTGCAGACCTTGCAGCTGAACTTAATTCGCTCACACAGCGTGGGTGTAGGTGAGCCTCTTTCTGCACCCATCATTCGACTCATGATGGCAACCAAAGCAGCCAGCTTGGCACGCGGCCATTCAGGTGTTAGAGACATCGTCATCGATACGCTATTAGCTGTTCACAATGCAGGTTTGATACCTGACGTACCTTCGCAAGGCTCTGTCGGTGCATCTGGTGATTTGGCGCCGCTTGCGCACATGACATTGGCATTACTCGGAGAAGGTTATATCTGGGTCAATGGCATCAAAAGGCCTGCACTTGATGCACTCAATGAGGCGGGCATTGCACCCTTAACCTTAGAAGCCAAGGAGGGTTTGGCCCTCATCAACGGCACCCAAACATCAACGGCATTGGCTTTGCATGCCCTCTTTCGTTTTGAACCTGTATTTGATGCCGGTTTGCTGATTGGCGCTCTTACCATCGATGCTACGCGCGGCAGTGATGGGCCTTTCGACGCACGTATTCACGAATTACGCGGACAACTCGGACAAATTGAAGTGGCCAGGGTGTACCGAAATCTACTGATTGGCAGTGAGATCAGAAACTCACACCGCGAAGGCGATGATCGGGTACAAGACCCTTACTGCCTCAGATGTCAGCCACAAGTGGTGGGTGCCTGCCTTGATCAAATCAAGCACGCCATAAAAATCTTAACCATCGAAGCGAATGCAGTCACAGACAATCCACTTGTCTTTGCCGACGACGGCGTGATGTTGTCTGGCGGTAATTTTCATGCTGAACCGGTTGCGCTTGCTGCCGATGGCCTGGCGTTGGCCATTGCAGAAATTGGGGCAATAGCAGAAAGACGCATTGCCATGCTGATTGACAGCAATGTTTCGCAACTTCCCCCCTTCTTAACCAAAGATGCTGGACTTAACAGTGGCTTCATGATTGCTCATGTGACCGCTGCTTCCCTAGCATCAGAGAACAAGTCATTGGCACATCCTGCTAGCGTGGACAGCTTGCCTACCAGCGCAAACCAAGAAGACCATGTCAGCATGGCCACCTTTGCAGCAAGGCGTCTGCAAAGCATGGTTAGCAATACGGCTTATATCCTCAGTATTGAGTGGCTGGCTGCTGCACAGGGCATAGAGTTTCTGAGGCCTTTGCAAACTTCAGAAGCGCTAGAAAATGCAATGAGTATTTTGAGAAAGCAAGTTTCATTCATGGATCAAGATCGTTGGTTATCACCTGATATTGAGGCAGCGGCCATCCTAGTCAACAGCGGGCAGCTTTCTAAACTCTTGCCAAATTTTCATTTAGTTGAAGAGATGCATTGAGCTGCAAATAAAAACCAACGTAAAACGCAGCTCACCGAGACAAGTCAATGTTGTACCTGAACATCGCCGGGTTGTAGATACTTTGCTCGCAATGCAAGGCTTGTTCGTCATGGGCAAACACTGTTTTTTCCACTTTCAGAACAGCAGCAGGCGATGTCAAACCCAACTGTTGAATTTGCACTGGCGTTGCCAAAGCAGAGGTAATTTCTACAGAGGCACGCGCCAACCGAATGCCATGTGTTGCTTCGTAAAGCGTTAGCAAGTCGGCTGTTTCCAATGAATCGCGTGTCAAGCCTTTCGCCGCCATTGGGTTAAGCCAGATGTGATTGATAGACAAAGGCTTGTTGTCCACGTAGCGCAAAGTTTGAAGTGCCATGCAGTGCTGTTTAGCGCCTAACCCCAAAAGGGTACGAATGCTTGGCGGGGCTTGTAATTTTTTCCACATGAGCACCTGCGTACGCACTTGCATCCCCTGATGCCCCAGTGCTTCGGTCAAACCTTGCAATCGCGTGAGCTCCTGCCGCACTTTTCCTGGAGAAACAAACGCGCCTTTTCCTTGCATTCGGACGATCAATCCTTCTGCAGTTAGATCGGCCAGGGCTTGGCGCACGGTGATGCGACTCACGCCATGCATTTTCCCCAGTTCATTTTCACTGGGCAATTGATCTCCCGTTTTCAAATCTCCAGCATGAATTTGACTGCGAATGAACTCACGCAATTGACTGCTAAGGGTCAAGCCAGCATCACTTAGATTCGCAGGAACGATTTTTGCTTTACTTGTCATGACATGTTATAACGTGTTGATCGCTCGCCATTTTGGTGCCTTTTCCTTCAGACTAGGAGTTTCTGATGCCCTCTTTTGGTTTTCCAACCCGCCGTTCGGCGCTTGCCCTGTTGATTGCAGTAACCAGTACCGTTGCTTCTGCGCAAGTTGCAAATTATCCAAGCAAACCCGTCACCGTGATTGTGCCATTCGCAGCAGGCGGCAGCGTTGACTCTGCTGCACGTGTGGTGCTGCAATCCTTGAGTGAACGAACCAAACAATCCTTTGTTGTAGAAAATGTGGCGGGCGCCGCAGGCACGATTGGTACGCAAAAAGTTGTGCGCGCAAACAACGATGGTTATACATTGTTGTTTGCAGTTGCCAGTCCAATCAATGTTGCACCCGTGGTGAAACCATCGATGGTTCAATACAACGCGCTTAAAGAGCTCACACCCATTGCCACTGTCGCCAGTTCCCCCTTTGTGCTCATTGCAAACAACAAGCTGCCAGCCAACAATGCCGCTGAATTGTTGGCCCTGGCCAAAAAAGAACCCGGTAAATTGAATTACGGCACAGACGGCGTTGGCACGTCTATGCATCTGACCGCTGAAATAATCAAGCTCAACGCTGGCATTGATGTGCTACACGTGCCCTACAAAAACGGCCCACAAGTCCTGACCGAATTGTCTGCAGGCCTAATCGAACTTGCTGTGATGCCCATTTCACTGGCGCAGCCATTTATCAAGGACGGAAAAGTCAAGGCAATCGGTGTGACTTCCAAAAACAGATGGCCATCTATGCCCAGCATACCTGCGCTGTCTGAAACACAAGGTCTTCAAAAGTTGGACGAAGATTCTTGGTATGGCATGCTTGCGCCTGCTGGGACACCCGCGGCCATCGTTGAGAAAATTGCCACGGCTTTGCGTGATGCTTTAAAAGATCCCGTCTTGGTAGAAAAAATGACGCAAGCAGGACTTAAGCCCATGAGCGTTGATGGCGCGGCGTTTGCCAACCTCTTGCAAAAAGAGCGGGACAACCTGGTCGCTGCCGTTAAAGCAGCGGGCATCAAGCCGGAATAAGCATGCTGGCGTTGATAGGCGGATGGTTGCTGATAGTCTTGGCGGGAATTGCCATTGGCGCCACTTCCATTGGCGGGGTGATTGTGGTCCCGGCACTCACAGCCCTGTTGGCAATGACTTTGCCAACGGCGCTGGCCGTGTCCAGTTTGGCTTTTCTGGCCACAGGGCTTTGGGCCCTCCTGCATGCAAAGTCAAACAGCCTGTCAACTTTGTTGGCCAATGCACCGCTTATGATGTCGGCGTTGGTCGGTGCGTTCATGGGTGCGTACGGCGCGGACCTTGTGCCAATCCAATGGGGCCGATTGTGGGTAGGATGCCTGGCACTGGCCTCGGGCATCTACAGCCTGCTTCAAATGAAGCAAGGGGATGTCAATACCGCACACCATCATTGGCCCTCAAAAGTTGCTCAAGTAGGCATTGGCTTTTTTGTTGGTGCAGGGTCGTCCCTCTCGGGTACGGGTGGACCTGTTCTTTTGTTGCCATTTTTAAGCCTCACACAGCGTCCCATTGAGCGCTCGATTGCAACCGCACAATTGATACAAATTCCAATTGCACTTGCAGCTTCCGCTGCACACTTATCCGCAAATCGGATCAATTGGGAGATGAGCTTTTTGGTGGCATTTTTTCTGCTGAGTGGCGCGGTGCTTGGAAAGAAATTATCGCAACGATACGCCATCCGTGTACTGAAAATTATCACGTCTGTTCTGCTGATCATCACAGGCGTCTGGTTTTTGTTTCCTGCAAATTGACACACTCTCACCTCATGAACAATTTAGACGTCTTGCAAGCCAACGAGTTATTGCTCAAACCTGAACTGACATTGCTTGATGAAATACCTCAAGCCGGTATGGGCATCGTGGTGCGTCAGGGCCGGTTTACAGACCTGGGGTTGTTTGCAGAAGTTCAATCCCGACATCCGCACTTGAAGGCCATTGAACTGCCGGGTCGATTGCTCATGCCTGGTTTCATCGACACCCATAACCATCTCACACAGTCCTATGGCAAGGCCTTGGCATTTGGCGAGCCCTCGGAAATTTTCAAGCGAATCTGGGTGCCACTTGAACAGCACCTCACAGTTGAAGACTTAGAAATTTCAGCTCAGTTATCTGCTTTCGAATCGATGCGTGGTGGCTTCACCACTGTTTGTGACGCGGGCACTCGCTCGGAGGCTGGGCTAGAGGCCATTGAGACAGCGGTCAATACCGTTGGTATGCGATGTGTTCTTTCAAAGATTTGTCACGATCTGGGGCAAAGTCCAGCACAAACAAGTGAGCTAGAAAAACAAGCATCACAGCATTTAGCGCGTTACCCATCCGATGGCTTGATCCATCCTTCATTGGCCATCGCCATTCCAGAAGCAGCCTCTGATCACATGCTCCACACGGTGTCCCATCTTTGCCGCGAATCTGGTGTGGCATTTCAGGTCCATGTCAACGAACATGTTGCTTCAGTTGAACGCTCCTTGGTGACTCGCGGAAGGCGGCCGCTTGAAGTGCTGCAGCATGCGAACGCGTTGGGTCCAGAATTGCTCGCTGCACACGTGACCCTTGTGACGCCCAATGAGTTGAAGATGTTGAAAGACAAGGGATCAGCAGTCAGTTACAACCCTGTCGCCAGCAGTTGGAAAGGAAACGCAGTTGCACCCGCATTACAAATGGCCACGATGGGCATCCGAATTGGACTGGGTACAGACGGGACAAGAGGTGACGGTTTTAGATTGCTCGATGCTGCAGAAACGGCTCAACGCCTTACCCTGGGCATGAGTGTTGCCGACTTTTCTGTGGGTGCTGGATGGACATGGTTGGCAATGGCCAGTGCATGGGGCGCCGATGCGGCGCACCTCAGCCATGTAACGGGCAAAATCGCAACAGGTTTGCAAGCTGACTTCTTGCTGGTTGACATCAATGTGCCCGAGTTAAAACCTTCGTGGGACTTGGGCTGGGAATTGGTTCGATTGGCCAACAGAAGCCAAATTGAAGCTGTCTTTGTACAAGGGAAAATGCGACTATGGCAAGGCTGGCCCCTTGATTGGGATGCAAAAGCTTTGATGCAAAAGGCCCAAGAACGTGCAAGCATTGCAGTCAATGCTGCGCCCATCCAAAGAATTCACCCAACTTCAGCCAATGCCAGACACCCAAATACATGATTGGCTCATGGGCGCTTTATTCACTCTTTGAATTGTTTTAAGCAAGGCTTCTCCCCTCCCCTCGCTCCTCGTGTGTTTCCCCGTCTCGGATGTGATAAATGCGTTCAAATGTGGGAATGATTTTTTCGTCGTGTGTCACCACAATGATGGCGGTGTTGGCCTGCTTGGCCATTGCATGAAGGATGCGCATCACCCCCAGCGCGCGTTCGCTGTCTAAGGGTGCTGTAGGCTCGTCTGCCAAGATAACCGGTGGCCGATTGGCCAATGCCCTGGCGATCGACACCCTTTGTTGCTCGCCGCCTGACAATTGAGATGGCGCAGCCTTGGCGCGGTGCACCACATCCAACGCAGTGAGCAACTCGATGGCACGAAGTCTGGCCTGCGCATTGGGCACACCTGCCAGCATGGGCAGCAGGGCAACGTTGTCCATGACGTCTAGAAATGGAATGAGGTAAGGCGCTTGAAAAACAAAGCCGATGCGATCTCTGCGCAAGGCACGCAAATCTGGCAGGATCCAGCCATTGTCATAAATGAGCTCATCACCCAAGGTCATTCGGCCTGAAGTCGGCTCGATGATAGCGCCCAAGCACTTCAGCAAGGTACTCTTGCCGGAACCAGAAGGGCCAACCAGCCCAACCACTTCTCCCGGCGCGACTTTCATGTTGACGTTTTTCAAAGCCTCAACCGCGGTATCACCGTGCCCATAGACTTTTCTCAAATTTTCAATGGTGATGCCACCCGATGCATAGTTCATGACTGGCCCCTTATCCAATGGCCTGCGCCGGATCAACACGCAATGCTGCGCGAATTGCCAAGGTGCTGGCAAGTGCGCAGATCAACATCGTGAGCACAAAACCAAGCAGTGCATCTTGGTTCAGCAACAACACAAACTTGGGGAAAATCGGGGCCCAAAATGTTGCAGACACTTTGCCGACGACAAACCCAATCACACCCAATCCCAAGGCTTGCTGCAAAATCATCCAAGCAATGGTGGCGTTGGTCGTTCCAATCAACTTGAGCACGGCAATTTCTCTGATCTTGCCAAGCGTCATGGTGTAAATGATGAACGCCACAATGGCAGCGCTGACAATGGCGAGAATGACCAAGAACATGCCAATTTGCTTGGCTGAAGTGGCTATCAGTTTTTTCACCAAAATGTCTTCCATGTCCGCACGGGTATAAACCGTCAAGTGCTTCCAACGCTGAATAGGCTCTGCCACAAGCGAGGGATGCCAACCCGGCAATACGCGAACCAAAACAGCATTCACATTTCGACTACTGGTTTGCAAATTTTGAACGGCCTCCAGCAATCCTGGCACCGATGGCCGATTGAAGGCGGGGTTGGCGGCGGTGCGCAGCCGGTCGTTCACCACGGCGTCGTTGTCCTTCAAAAATTGTGCTTCTTGCGCATCTTTAAGCGGTATGAAAACCATGGGATCGCCGCCCGAGGACACCATTCTTTGGGTCAAACCCACTACCTCGTAAACGTGCCGTCGTATTTGAATTCGATCGCCCAAAGCAAATCCTGTTTTGACGTCGGCAACGGCTTCGTAATGACTGCGAGCCAGGTGTCTACCCGCTACTAAATAAGCAGGCTGCCCCGGCAATTGCAATGCGTTGGGCTCAATGCCTACAACCATGCTGCGTGTTTCGCGCGCATCGCTGGTCTTTAACACTTTCACCTGCATGGTGAAATAAGTGATGTTGGCCGCCTGCGCCACACCAGGCATAGCCACAACGCTACGCAAAATATCATCTTTTAAACTGGAGGCCTCGGCATAGGGCCCTTGTGTGTCTTTCTGCACCAGCCACAGGTCAGCGCCACTGTTTGTAAGCAGTGCTTGTGCATCATCGACCATGCCTCGAAACACACCCGCCATGGTGAGGGTGACCCCAATCAACAAACCAAGGCCGATACCTGTCAACACGAACTTGGCCCAGTTGTGACCAATGTCCCTGGCTGCCAGACTGATCATGGTTGCGCTTTCTTGACCAACGCACTGACCCGCTTAAAACGCGTATTGGGCGTCAAAGATTTTTCTGTGTAGACAACCACTTCATCATCGATTTTCAAACCTTGACGGACCTGAACCCAGCCATCCAAACTGAATGCACCCAACTCAACATCCACAAACTCAAGTTGATTGGCGTGAAGTTTCCAAACCCCGGATCGTCCTTGATACTGCTGAACACTGGCCTGCGGTATTTGCAAAGTGGGCGCAGTGGCCATCAGACTTAAAGTAAGCTCGGCCGTATCACCCATTGAAACATTGGCAGGGAAATGATCAAACGACACTTGTGCAATTCGTTCTTCTGTCACAGCATCAGACTGCCATTCCACACGAGCCACTTTGCCTGCCAATGTTTGATGTGGATTTGCGCGCAAGACAATGCTAGCGGGCAATCCAACAGCCAAGCCCAGCGATCTCCCCTGATCTATGCGCATTCTGACCCACAGACTCTGGGGCTGCGCCAAACGCAGCACGGCTTGCCCAGCCACAACGGTACTCCCTGCTTCGGCATCCCGGCTGATCACGACAGCATCGGCTGGCGCCAACAAGCGCATGGACTGACGTTGCAGAGCCGCAGCATGCTTGTCGGCCTGAATTTTTTGAATGTCTTGCAAGGCAGAAGTCAAATTGGCCTGCGCCACCTTGAAGCCAGCATTGGCAGAGACCCATTCTTGCTCCCGGCTTTCTAGCGCACCCTGACTGATAAAGCTTTGTTGAGCGAGATCTTTTTGACGCAGCCAATTGGCATTGGCCACGGCACGCCGCATTTGTGCGTCTTCAAGTTGCGCTTGAACAGTGGCCAATACACTTTCAGCTTTGGCCAGGGCAGCTTCTTGGCTTTTGACACGCTGATCAAGGTCTAACGGGTCCATCTCTGCCAGCAATTGGCCTGCTTTCACATGCTGACCGACCGTGACATGAACGCGCAGCACGCGACTTGCCGCCAGAGGTCCCAACAACCAGCTCTGTTGCGCCTCGACAGTACCGACACCATAAATAGAAGGTGTTAGCGCTTTATTTTCTACGCGCGCAGATGTGATTTGGACGGGCGCCAAAGGCCCCATCCGAAATGCAACAAATGAAAGCAAAGACAACAAGGCCAGCCCGACAAATGCCACGGCGATGTGTTTTGGCGTCAGCCGTGGGAGTTTTTTCATGCGATCTTTCTATGGGCAGAACAACGTGCTGTCAGTGGAACAGCATGCGTTGATTCTGCAGACATCGCCTGAAAAACACTTGACTTAAGTCAAACTCCCATCCGAGCCACCCCATCAGTCCACTGGACCAGCGTTAATTGGTGTCATTAATTGGGGTCAGATCACAATTAATTGGCAATGCTTAGAGCACTTCAGAGCCGAGATTTCTCGTCGCGCTCATACCAGGCCTTGGAGTTGTTCACGATGTACACCACGAACAACATCAATGGCACCTCGATCAAAACGCCCACCACTGTGGCCAATGCAGCCCCTGATTCAAAGCCAAACAGACTGATGGCCGCCGCAACCGCCAACTCAAAGAAATTAGAAGCGCCAATCAGTGCAGAAGGACACGCGATGTTGTGTTTCTCACCAACAGCGCGGTTGAGCCAGTAAGCCAACGCAGAATTGAAAAGCACCTGAATGAGAATGGGCACGGCCAAAAGCGCAATGACCAGTGGTTGATTCAAAATTGCTTCCCCTTGGAAAGCAAACAGCAGCACCAGAGTGGCCAACAAAGCTGCAATAGACCAGGGGCCAATTTTTGAAATGACAGCGTCGAAAGCCTGCGCGCCTTTGGCCAACAAGACTTTGCGAATCAACTGTGCAAAGATCACTGGCATGACGATGTACAGTACCACCGAAGTTAGCAATGTGTCCCATGGCACGGTAATCGCAGACAAGCCAAGCAAAAAAGCCACCAAAGGTGCAAAGGCGATGACCATGATGCTGTCGTTGAGCGCCACTTGCGACAAGGTGAACAATGGGTCGCCGCCTGTCAGGCGACTCCAAACAAACACCATGGCCGTGCAAGGTGCAGCGGCCAGCAAAATCAAGCCAGCAATGTAGCTGTCAATTTGCTCGGCAGGCAACAAAGGGGCAAATAAATACCGAATGAAAAACCAACCCAGCAAGGCCATTGAAAACGGCTTTACCAGCCAGTTGACAAACAAGGTCACACCAATGCCTTTGACGTGCTGACGCACCTCATGCAAAGCGCCAAAATCCACTTTAATCAGCATTGGCATGATCATGATCCAAATCAGCAAACCCACTGGCAAATTGACCTTTGCAATTTCCATGCTTCCAATGGCTTGAAACACAACAGGAAAGAACTGACCCAAAGCAATCCCTGCAAGGATGCACAAGAAAACCCAAACAGTCAGGTAACGTTCAAACACACTCATGGGTGCAACTTGTTGATCTTGCTTCATTTGGGAATCTTCAGTCTTTGGCCAAATCGCGCGCTGTCTTTTCAATGGACAGTCGAGTCAAACTGCTCAAGGGCAAGTTAACCAATAGTTCTAAGCGTTTGCGAATCAGGTGCAATGTTTGCAAAAAGGCTTCGTGCTTTTGAGCGTCGTCACCCTGCACGTCAGACGGATCTGCATAGCCCCAATGCGCAGTGGCTGGTTGGCCTGGCCAATACGGACAGACCTCCCCTGCGGCGTTGTCACACACCGTGATCACCAAGTCCATTTGGGGTGCATCGGCTTGCGCAAAAACGTCCCAGTTTTTGCTACTCAAGCCCTCCACAGACAAACCTGCCTTGCGCAGCGTTTCTATGGCAATGGGGTTGGGCTTCTGATTTGCTCGAGGACTGCTGCCCGCCGAATAGGCTTTAAATCGCCCTTTGCCCAAATGATTCAACATGGCCTCGGCCAAGATGCTTCTGGCCGAGTTGTGGGTACATAAGAAAAGGACATTCAAAGGTTTGGTATCGGTGTTCATTTGAAATAACCCATTAACATTCACACTGGGCCACCAAGGATTTGATGACGTCTTTGACTTGCATCTTTCAATATTATTAGAAATAAATGACTAAATTGTGACATGCCCCATATTGCGCAAGCGACTTCAATAGAATGAGAAGCTTATGCCGATCAAATTCTTCCACCGCCTGAGCAGCAACCGACGGTCTCGCAAAACCAACATCCAGTTGGGGGCATACTTGGCATTTTTGGCTGGCGCTGTCAATGCGGGCGGATTTCTCGCCATCAGCCGTTACACGTCACACATGAGTGGCATCATTTCGGGCATTGGCGACGATTTGGCTTTGCGTGACCTTGCCGCCGTACTGGGCGCCCTGACTCTGCTGATTGCATTCATTGCCGGTGCTGCCACCACGGCAGTGCTGGTCAACTGGGGGCAACGTCGCAAAATTCAAAGTGAGTTTGCCTTGCCATTGTTGGTCGAGGCTGCCCTGCTCTTAATATTTGGCGTGGTGGGGGCCAATCTGAATCTCTATTTGCACCTCACCATGCCAGCCATTGCACTGCTGCTCTGTTTTGTCATGGGGCTTCAAAATGCCATCATGACCAAGGCTTCTGGTGCCGAAATTAGAACCACCCACATGACAGGCGTTGTGACCGACATCGGCATCGAACTTGGGAAACTGTTTTATTGGAACCGATCGACTGAAGCCAATGCAAGGGGAACTGTGATGGCGAACAGAATTAAGTTAAAAACTCACTTGTTAATTTTCAGCGCTTTCTTTTCAGGCGCAATTGTCGGCGCCGTTAGTTTCAAAGAGCTGGGATATCAGTCTGTCATACCGCTGTCACTTTCTCTTGTTGTGATTGCGGCATCACACATCTACAAAGACATTCGATTGATCCTCAAACAGCATGCGCTACACAATTGATGGAATTTCGATGAATCAAAGCAAGCTCAACAGAAGAAGTTTTGCCAAGTTGGCAAGCGGCATGGCTTTGGCCCCCTTTCTGTCCAATGCCTACGGGCAGAGTTCAAGCAATGGCAAATTGCTGATCATTGGTGGCGCAGAAGATCGACTGAACGATCGCGTCATTTTGAAAAAGTTCATTGAAGTTTCAGGCGGCCCGTCAGCAAAGCTTAAATTTATTTTGACAGCCAGCAGTGACCCCACATCGGTATGGGAGAGCTACTCAAAGGTGTTCAAAGAACTGGGTGCGACGCAAGTCGAGGCCATTCCACTTTTAACCAGAGAAGATGCCAATCAGCCTGAAGTTATTTTGAGCATTCTCGAGTCTGATGGCATCTTTATGACAGGCGGCGATCAAAGTCGGTTGATGGCGCAACTGTGGGAAACACCGTCCTTTCAAGCCATTCATCAAGCATTTCACATCAAAGGCGTTTGCATTGCAGGTACAAGTGCAGGCGCGGCCGTCATGTCACGGCAAATGATTGCCCAAGGTCAGGCCACCCTCATTCCAGAAAAAGATGTTGTGTCATTTGACATTGGACTGGGTTTGGTCAACCGCGCCATCATTGACCAACATTTTTCACAAAGACGGCGATTGACGCGCCTCCTCTCCGCATTGGCGCAGCGACCCGATGTCTTGGGTGTTGGCATTGATGAGAACACTGGACTTTTGATTCAAATGCACAAATCAATTGAAGTGATTGGAGACGGTTCAGTCACCATTGTGGATGGCCGACGCATGATTTCAAATTATGAAGAAATCGAATCGCAAGAAAAGCTAGAACTGCTGGGCGTGCAGTTGCACTTACTCCCCAGTGGACGAACTTATTTCGCGAACAACCGCGCGCAAGACTTGCACGCGGCGCCCTCATTAATCGACGCCATCAATGTCCTGGTGCAGCCTGGGCCAGCCCGAATTTAAATTGCACTAACTCACCACGCCAAGGTGCCACGGTACAAATTCGTGATCGCCTAAACCCAAAAGTTCGCTTTTGGTTTTTTGGCCAGAAGCATGTCGCAAGAGGTCTTCAAAAATCCGTTGACCCATTTCTTGCACACTGACTTCACCGTCCAAAATGAGACCACAGTTGATGTCCATGTCCTCTTCTAGGCGCGTGTACATGGCTGTGTTGCTGGCCAGTTTGATGGTGGGCGCGGGCCGGGAACCAAACATGGAGCCACGACCTGTGGTGAAACAAATCAAATTGGCACCGCTGGCAATTTGACCTGTTACGGCCACAGGGTCGTACCCCGGTGAGTCCATGAATACAAACCCTTTGTGCGCAATGGGTTCGGCATATTCGTAAAAAGCTTGCAAGGGCGTAGAACCCGCCTTCATGGCCGAGCCCAGGGATTTCTCAAAAATATTGGCCAGCCCACCCTGTTGGTTGCCGTGACCCACCACGCCATTGAACTGTACATTGGTGCCGCGTGTGTAGTCAGACCACCATGCCAACTTGTCCAGCAATTTTTGTCCCACTTCAGGCGAAATTGCACGACGCGTTAGCATGTGTTCTACACCATGAATTTCAGGTGTCTCAGACAAAATAGCAGTACCGCCGTGCTTCACCAAAATATCCATGGCAGCGCCCAAAGCGGGATTGCATGTGATTCCCGAGAACCCATCCGACCCCCCGCACTCAAGGCCAATAGACAAGTGGCTGGCTGGTACCGAACTACGTTGCACATCATTGGCAGCAGACAACATGCTCTCCACTGCAGCAATACCTGCTTCAATGGTGGCACGCGTACCCCCTACTTCTTGCATCACCAGCGTCTGCATGAGTTGACTGGCACGAAGTTCTTGAGAAGCCACCAAGTCGGCCACCTGATTGCGCTCGCAACCCAGACCCACAATGAGTGCGCCTACCAAATTGGGATGACGGACATAACCGGCAATGGTGCGGCGAAGCAAGTCGAAGTGCGGACTGGGCGACGCCATGCCACAACCTGTGGTTTGCGCAAAAGCCACCACCCCATCGATGTTGGGATACGCCGTCAAACGCTCGGGCGTGAAATGCGCTGCTATTTTGTGAATGACGGTGGCAGAGCAATTGACTGAAGAAAACAAGCCAATGAAGTTGCGTGTACCAACACGGCCATCGGGTCTGACGTACCCCATGAACCGCGCTTGTTGCGCTTCCGACAAGACTTCAACAGGTTGAACGTCAGCGCCAAAAGCGGGATCATGATAGAACTCGGCCAGTGCCAAGTTGTGGCCATGCACATGCTCACCCGCTGCAATGTCGCGCGTGGCCACACCAATCTCGGTGTTGTACTTCAATATTCGCGCACCCTTTGCAATGTCAGTGGCTGCAATTTTGTGACCCGCAGGCACTTGCGCACGCGTCTTGAGGTGCCAGGTAGCCAGTTTCTCACCCAAGGCCAGGGGCCGTTTGGCAATCAAAACATTGTCATTGGAATGGAGGCGAATGAGGGGCATGAATGGCTTCTGGATTAGCTCTTGATCAATTCTTTGAGTTTCAATTTATCAATGAGCAAGGTTTCTTTTTTGTAGATCTGCGCCACGTAGCTTTCATAATCGGGACCGTCCAAATACAAAACAGGGGCGTCGATTTTGTCGCAAGCCTGCTTGAACTCTGGGCTGGCTGCAGCGACACGGAAAGCTTGGCGCAAGCGATTGGCCACGGTCGGCTCGAGGCCTTTGGGTGCGCCAATGCCATTGGGCGCATCAACCACCACATTGAAACCAGCCTCTTTCAGTGTCGGTGCATCTTTAAATCGACCGACGCGCTGCTCACCCCAGGTTGCCAAAAGTCTCATCTTGCCAGCTTCTACGTGTGGCGCCCAAGAGGAGGAGTCAACCAAGACATCCACGTGCCCCCCCAAGACCGCTTGCAAAGCATCTGCTCCGCCCTTGAAAGGGATGTGGTTGAACTTGATGCCAGCAGCCATGGCAAATTCTTCCATGCCGACGTGCGTTGCACCGCCCACACCCGCATGGGCATAGGTGATCTTGCCCGGATTGGCACGTGCTTCTGCCACCAGTTCTTGCAAACTTTTCCAACGGCTACCAGACAAAGTTGCCATGCCAAAAGTTTGGCCAGAAGTTCGGGCAATGTAGGTCAGGTCTTTGAGCGGATCAATGGCGACTGATCCCAATTGAGAAAATCGAGTGACAGAAATCGGAATTTGTCCGATGGTGTAACCGTCAGGCTTGGCTGAAACCATGGCCTTGAGGCCAATCATGCCGGATGCCCCTACCTTGTTCTCAACGGCAATGGGCTGGCCTAAGTCTTTGCTGGCCGCAGCGCAAAGCGCCCGCATGGTTTGATCTGCGGTACCACCGGCAGGCCAAGGGCAAATGAAGGTGATTGGCTTTTCTGGAAATGCTGCGGCAAATGCAGGCATGGACAGGGCCAAGGGGCTGGCGGCAACCGCCAAGACTTTTTGTCCAAATGAACGACGAGATTGACGCATGGTGATGTCTCCTTTTTTAGTTCATTCATTTTTGCCGGCTTCTACATAACGATCTAATGAATATTTGTACTATATTCATAACCTTATTGGAATGTAATGAAATAGCATGTACAGCATTGACCGGGTTCTACGCTCCAACCTCAAACTCAAACATTTGCAATTACTGGTTGCCCTAGACCAGTTAAGACATCTGGGAAAAACAGCGGAGTTTTTAGCCATCACGCAACCCGCAGTTTCTAAAACCTTGGCCGAAATTGAGCGAATGTTTGACCTCAGCCTCTTCAATCGTTCGACGCGGGGCACCGAACCTACCCCCTATGGTGAAAGCATCATTCGATTTGCCAGAACTGTTTTGAGCGAGTTCGAACGCACCAAAGAAGAGTTGGAAGACACGCTCTCGGGTGCCTCGGGAAAAACCAATGTGGGTGCCATGGTTGTTGCCATGCCCACGCTGCTCAGTCCAGCCATTGCAAAGCTAAAGCAAACCTCCAGCAAAACAAGGGTCTTGGTGGAGGAAGGTGACCTGACCAGACTTCTGCCAAGGTTACGCCGGGGAGAACTGGACTTGTTGGTTGGCCGACTCGAGCCGGGCTATGCAGCGCCAGACCTCAAAACGGAGGCCCTCTACAACGAATCCATGTGCTTGGTTGTTCACAAAGCCCACCTCCTCTCCAAAAAAAGAAAAGTAACGTGGTCTGACCTGACGCAAACGGCTTGGGTGGTTCCACCGGCCTGGGCTTCCTCTAGAACCAAACTCATCCAAGCATTCCACCAACATGGGCTCAATCCACCAGAAGACTTGGTAGAGACCGCCTCGTTTTTGGCCATCTTTAATGCCGTAATGGACCAAGAGGCGGTTGGTTTTGTGGCACAAGCGGTTGGCAAACACTTTGAACAAAAAGGATTCTTCAAAATATTGCCGATTGTCTTAGCGATGGATTTACCACCCGTAGGTTTGATCACCTTACAGGGACAAAACGTCAATCAATCGACTGAAAAATTCATGCAGTGTTTGCGCTGGGTGGCACAGTCAGACCGCAAACACTTGACTCAGATCAAGAATCAGCTTTAGATGAATACCTAAACTGAAACCTCGTTAGCCATTGCGAAACGTCACCTTTTGAATGCGAGACCTACTGTGAAAACAAACCATCAAATTGGCCTCATTGCACTCATCAAGCGCTCAAGGCCCATCAACCTCATCACTGGCCCCATCATTTACAGCATGGTCATACCCATTGTGCTGCTCGACATTTGTGTTTCGTTTTATCAATGGACTTGTTTTCCCATCTATGGGATTCAAAAATTTTCACGCAAAGATTTCATTATTTTTGATCGCCAAGAACTCAAATACTTGGACTGGATTTCAAAATTCCACTGCACTTACTGCGCTTATGGCGTAGGCGTGTCTGGCTACGTCCATGAAATTATCAAAGCCACGGAGGCTTATTTTTGCCCCATCAAACACAAGGAAAAAAAACTGGCCGAGTCGCATCGACACTGGCAATCCATTGCATTTGAGCAAGGACCCGATTTTGATTTCAACGCGTATCTGGAACAAGTTAGAAATTCGATGACACAGCAAAGCACAAAATCATGACGCAAGCCATTGGATTTAAAAAGGCAATTTCAGCTTGTGCGTTTTGTGTGGCAACACTCAACGCTTCGTCTTGCTTAGCAAGCGACAGCTTCACCAGTGAGTTCAGCCACTTGGCAAGTGGTGCAGCCATGGCGGGATACATCACGCACATTTATGCCGAATCTGACCATCGTGCATGGATAGGGTTTGGCATCAGCACGGCCTTCATTGTTGCCGAACAAAACTACGAAATACGCAAAAATGGCCGTCGATCCAGTCAACAACTGGACATGGTGGCGCACGCTTTAGGATCTGCGCTTGGCGCTTGGTACGCAGACAAATACCTGATCCTGCCAAACGTCACCCAACACGCCATCGGCTTTACACTGTACATTCCCATCAAATAGGGAATCAATCACTTCGCCTTTTGTGAAGTTAAGCTTCAAACGTGATGAAAATATTCAGCAACACACATCACCATTTGCATCGTGGCCAACAAGAAATGTTCCGAGGCCGCTTGGTCGATTGCCACGAAGTGCCGCAGCGACTTGACCACGTTCTCGCTGAATTGGCACGGCGACCCGTCGGGCAATTGTTGAAGCCGCCCCAGCATCTGAATGTAGATGCCGCGCTTGAAAGCGTACACACATCTAGCTACTTGGCGTTCCTTGCCACCGCATGGCAGGAATGGGTGAAATTAAATCCCGACAATGCAAACCGTGATGCCCTGCCCTCTGTTTGGCCGTTGCCAGGGCATCATGCGTTTCGGATGGACAAACCACCCCTCAACTTTGCGGCCCGTCTAGGACAATATGCCTTTGATGCAGGCACGCCCTTGATGGCTGGCACATGGCAAGCTGCCCGCGAAGGCGCCGCATGTGCAGTCGCTGCAGCACACGCTCTGATGGCTGGCGAGTCAGCAACGGTTGCCCTCACACGGCCACCTGGCCACCATGCAGGCCCTGCCTACATGGGCGGCTACTGTTTCCTGAACAATGCGGCCGTTGCAGCCCAGCAATTAATCGAACAAGGCCTTCAGCGTGTCGCTGTCCTAGACATTGACTACCACCACGGCAATGGCACTCAGGCCATTTTTGATACGCGGGCTGACGTGTACACACTGTCAATTCACGGTGATCCGCAAACTGAATATCCGTTCTTTTTAGGCCATGCAGATGAACGAGGTTCCGATGAGGGGCAAGGCTTTAACTTGAACTTGCCTTTGCCCAGAGGCACAGAATTTGAGGTGTGGTTTGCCGCCATGCAAAAGGCTTTACAAGTGATCAGCGACTATGGCCCGCAAGCCTTGGTCGTGCCGTTGGGTTTGGATACTTATGAAGGCGACCCCATCAGTGGCTTCAAATTGAAATCGGCGCATTACCTGAAAATAGGACAAGCCATTGCCTCTTTGCGATTGCCCACTGTCTTCACCTTGGAAGGCGGGTATGCCGTGGCCGACTTTGGCATCAACACAGTCAATGTGTTGGAAGGTTTTCAAACCTTTTAAATTTTGTCGCAGAAAAAAGCCAGCAATTTGCTGGCTTTTTTGACGACGTTCAAATCACGGGATGTTCAATGTGCATCCATTTGTTTTGCCGCCTCTACGGCATCACGCGTATCGCCCCTCGCACCGTTGAAGAAAAGATTCAACAACACGGCACTGATAGAAGCCAACAAGATACCCGACTCAATCAGAGGGTGCAAGCTGTGCGGCATCCATTGTTTGAAGTTGGGAGCGATCAGGGGAATCATGCCAATGCCAATCGAGATGGCGACGATCATGGCATTGAATGAGTTGTTCTTGAAGTCGACGTTGCTCAAAATACGAATACCCGTGGCAGCGACCATGCCAAACATCACCAGCCCGGCCCCCCCCAACACCACTGTGGGCAAGGACTCAATCAGGGCGGCCATTTTAGGCAGCAAACCCAGCGCCACCAAAATCAAACCACCTGCCACACAGACAAAACGGCTCTTCACGCCGGTGACCGCAACCAAGCCCACGTTTTGCGAGAAACTGGTGTAGGGAAACGTGTTGAAAATACCGCCAATGAGCGTACCCAACCCGTCTGTGCGCAAACCTCTGGTCAAGGCATCTTGATCGACTTTTTTATCGGTCATTTCACCCAATGCCAAAAACATGCCGGTGGATTCGATCATCACCACGATCATGACCAAGGTCATGGTCAAAATGAGCACAGGTTCAAACACGGGCATACCGAAGTGGAAAGGTAAGACCACGTCAAACCAAGCCGCTTTGCTCACCTTGTCAAAGTTCATCAAACCCATTGCCGTGGCCACCACACCACCAATCACAATGCCTAAAAGAACCGAAATGTTGGCGATGAAGCCTTTGGCAAATTTTGAGATGAGCATGATGGACAACAACACCAAGCCTGCAATGCCCACACCCGTCAGATCTGCATATTTTGGATTGGGCATCTTGGGCAACAATGCCAGATCTTTGGGCACAGCAGGCAAGGTTGAACCGGGAGCGCTGGCTGCTGCAGCTGCTGCGTCCAACCATTGCTTGTGCTCAGGATTGACGATGCTGGGAGCCGTGGGGCCAACGGGATTGCCAAAAATCCAATTGATGCCAATGCGCATCAAACTGATACCAATCACGGCAATGATGGTGCCGGTCACGACAGGTGGGAAAAACCGCAACATGCGGCTCACCACAGGCGCAATGAGAATCGAAATCACACCGGCACCAATGATAGAACCAAAGATCAACTGTGCGCCCATTGGCCCCGGATTGGCATTGGCCATGGCCACCATGGGGGCCACAGAGGCAAAGGTGACCCCCATCATCACTGGCAATCGAATGCCAAACCACTGGGTGGCACCCAGTGATTGAATCAGCGTGACCAAGCCGCAGCAAAACAGGTCGGCCGAAATAAGATACGCCACATCTTGCGGACTGAGCTTGAGCGCGCGGCCCACGATCAGGGGCACCGCCACGGCACCCGCGTACATCACCAACACGTGCTGCAAACCTAGCGCAGCAAGTTTGCCTGATGGTAGTTTTTCATCGACAGGATGATTGGACAAGTCACTCATTTTTTTCTCCCACTTTGAAGGTCTTGAGCTTGGGTGATCAAACAATCACCTCTAATTGCACACCGAACTGTATACAATTTAAACCAAGCGAAGTCTATGGAAAACCCTAGTTGAATGCACAGATTTGACGCTCGGACAATGTTATTTGGTCAAAATCAGTTTACCCAATCGGGTCGTTTGTAGCCTGTAGATCGCCCCATCGTGCTCAACAAGCACAAGGTTTTGTGACTGGAGCAGATCACGACTCTGAATCAGCCAGTGGGCGCCTTGCTTGACGACAGTCAGAGTACGTGCATCCTGAACTGTTGCATCTTTTTGCTTGAAGGATGAAGACAAGGTGTTGTCAGCTTGCAGTGCACGGGGGCTTGAACGCTTGGTCGTATTTGACATGGGCCATCTCTGTGGACTGATTCACGCATTCAGCACGAAGCGAACAGGCACGTTGAACCACATCGCCTCGGCAACGCCCATGCGCCGACCCGGAACAAAACGCCAGTTTCGAACGGCATCCAAAGCCGCTTGGTCCAAGCGTTCGAAACCACTGCTTTTGATCACTTCTGCCTGACCAGCAAGACCCTCAGGCGTAATGAGCACTCGCACAATCACAGTCCCCTGCTCTGCCAATCGTTTACTCATCCGGGGATAAATGGGCGCAGGATTGTTCAAATAATCAGCCTCAGCAGACGGCAATTCGAGGCGAGTAGGTCTAGGACCAAGTGGCGAACCACTCGTCACAGAAGGGGCGGCAACAGACGCACTGACAACAAAATTGACAGGGCCAGCAGCAATGGCCTCCGATGCGGGCTTGGGTTGGTTGGGTGTCACGGCTTGGGTGGTCGTTGGCGCCTTCAGCGCTTGCTCTGCCGCAGATGCAAATGTGGCAACAGGGGCGACAGGGGCAAAGGTGTGTGTATCGGCACTGAGCAAAGTCACTGCAATACTTGCCTTCGCAGGACGGATCCATTGCGGCGATTGGAATTGCGACACCGCCCACAACAGCGCAAGGTGCAGCAACAACACGCCCAACTTTGCATGCCAGTTGTGGGGGCCTTTCATGTGCTGGCCCATTGCCGCAAAAGGTTGTGATACACACCGGTCAAGGCCGTCGTCTCTGGTGTCTCGCCGTGCTTGTCACGTAGCTTTAACAAGTTCATGTCCAAGTCAAACAACAAACGTCTTTGTTCGTCTGAACGAACCATGCTTTCGATCCAGAAAAATGAGGCAATGCGAACGCCTCTGGTCACAGGGGTCACTTGATGCACACTGGTACTTGGATAAATCACCGCATCGCCTGCTGCAAACTTCACACCTCTGCTGCCATAGGTATCTTGAACCAACAACTCGCCGCCGTCATAGCTGGCAGGATCCGCCAGGAAAACAGTGCACGACACATCCGAGCGTAGCCAGTCCCCTGTCGCGGGAATTTTCAAAACAGCACCGTCAACATGGGGGCCATAAAAGTTGCAGTCACCCCCATAACGATTGAACAGAGGGGGCAAAATTCGCAGCGGCAACGTGGCCGTGAAAAACAATGAATCTTGATTCAGGGCTTGCAAAATCAAGCGCTGTAGTTGCTGAGATTGAGCGCTGCTTTGTGCCAGTTGATGGTTATTTTTTTGCGTTGCGGCTTGTGAGCCTGCGCTGCGATGGCCTGCCAACCAGGGGGCGTCCTCAGACAACAAACTTTGGGCCAATGTCACTTGCTCGGCATTCAGAACTTTGGGGAGATGCAACAACATGTTTCATTGACCTTATATAAACTTCTTCAAACTCAACTCCATGCGGCGACTTGCGCCGGGAATGTAAAAACCCCGGTAGAGTTGATCGATATAAAGTTTGTTGCTTAAATTGGAAACATTGAGTTTGACCAAGGCAGTGTCGTTCAAGGTGTGCTCCAACATCACATCGGCGGTGGTAAACGCCTGCGCCGTCAATGTGCGTTGCCCGTCTGGGTTTTGTGCGCCGCGATGATTGAGACCGCCACCAACGCGCCATTGGGAATTGATCTGGTACGTGCTCCACAAGCTGGCACTGTGATGCGGCGTTAAGCCAGGCCGATCGCCCTGCACTTGTGCGCCAGCACCAGTAGCGCTGAGCTTCTGACTACTGGTGTCGATCCGTGCATTGGGAATCCAAGTGTGGTTGTAGAAAACGTCCCAAGCAGCCGTCAAACGCCCGGCCAAATTGAACTCCATGCCCGCGGCATGGCGCTTTCCTGACAGCAAAAACTGATTGCTCACACTGTCCACATCTGTGTTTCTTTCGTTGAACTTTTCTGAGCGAAACACCGACACACCCAACAAGGCTTTGCGATTCCAAATGTCCCATTTGGCACCCACTTCCAGATTGCGACTTTTCTCCGGTGGTGTGTTGGCCAAAGTGGCTTGCGCCCCTGTCAGGCCCAAATTGACAGCGTATTGGTAGGTATCGGCAGATGTGTTGTAAGAGGTGCCATAGGACAAGTAATAACTTGACCGATCGTTGGGCTGCCAGACGGCACCCAGGCGTGGACTCCACAGCGACTCTGCCATCAAAAACTCCCGCTGCTGCGCGTCTACATAGGCTGCTTCAAAACGATCCCACCGAAGCCCACCGATCAATTTCCAATCGGCAGACACGGCTATTCTGTCTTGCGCGTACATCCCCAGGGTATGCGATTTGAAATGGTTCATAGGAATCGCGCGGTTCGTTGCGATCGAAGCACCGTCGTTGGGTGCGCCCACGGTAGTGCTCATTGACGCCAAGGAGGTTAAACCTGCTGTTGCTGAGTTATTTCGATTGGCAGATTCAGAAAAATAATCGAGCCCAGCCAACAACTCATGCTGGCGCCCCAGCGCTTTGAACTTTGTCGCGTAATCACTCTGAACTTGCGTCACCGTGCTGTTACCGTGGCGGGATTTCGAGGCGATTCGCCTGATGACCGTCGAATCAGTCAGATTGCCTAAAGTGGTACCACTGGCCCATCCAACTTGGGTTCCCAGTAAATTTCGTTCGTATTGGCCATGACGAATGTGGGTTGTGAGTTCTGAGTCGGCATCCAAACGGTATTTGTGTGACAAGGTCACACGTTGTGTTTCAGTGTGCAAATAGTCGCTTGCCAAACCGTAAAATGCATTGGCCTTCAACTGCGGCAACACAGTGGCCGGCCCTGATGCCGCGCTCAATAACCACGGATGGCTGTAGAGTGGCCGCCCATCGGACTCAAACTGATACACACTGATGCTGTATTCATCGCGTTCACCAATTTGCCATCGGTAATTCAAAGCAAGGCCGCCTTGTCTTTGTTCCGCCCCCCAGTTGTCGGCAGTTTGCAGTACGCCTGTCATTCGAAGCGCAGAGGAATCGCCTGTTTGCAAATTGAAATCAGCAGCGATGCGTTGCAACTGGCCACTGCCCAGCGTGACATTCACCTCGCTTTGGTCCATTAAAAAAGCTTGTTTGGAAACCTGATTCACAACGCCGCCTGTCGATCCTTTGCCAAAGAGCATGGAGGCAGAACCTTTCAAAACTTCTACACGGTCCACATTGAACATGTTGCGCTCAACCAAAGGCGCATCTTTTAAACCGTCGACATAAATATCCCCAGCTTGCGCCAATGAAAAACCACGCATACGGACATCTTCTTCACCGGTTTCCCCAGCCTGGAACGTCACACCCGCGGTGATTTTCATCACTTCCCTAAAATCATCTAAGTTGCGGTCGTCCATTAATTTTTCTGTCAGCACTGTCACAGTTTGGGGAATGTCTTTCAAAGACTGTTGCCCCTTTGCAATGCCCGATTGCTTCACCAACAAATTGTCTTTTGCCGAGATTGGTGATTCCAAAAGGTCTTTCACGACGACAGTTTTCAAAGTCAGCTCTTTGTTAAACGGCGTCTCTTGAGTTTCAGCTTGAACCGTCAAGGATCCGGCCATGAGCATGGCGGCCAATGGCAGCAGTGGGCCCGTATTGGAAAAAACAGATGAATGTCGCTCGCATGAATGCATGATGTAGCCTCAGAAGAATGATGTTGAACGACCAGATGGTCGAAATTTCAATCGCTGGCTATCACCGTTTGAGGCGAATGGCTGGCTGAACAATGCCCGCGCAACACAGGTGCACGGCAAGTGTTGTGGTTTACCGGAATCCCACACGGTCCAGCATTTGCTGCACCTTGATTTGATTCATGCCCACTGCACTGATGGGTAACACTTCGCTTTTAAAGTTGCCCCCCGACATCGCTTTTAATGCGGCGTTGTCAAAACTCACGCCTTTGGCTGCTGGCCACTCGTTATTGCCATTCGCAAAATGATTTTGTGCAGATGCACTGGCCAAGTACTCCAAGAACCTCACGGCGTTGTCTGTGTGCTTTGAATGCCTTGCAACAGCACCCCCCGCGATGTTCAGATGAGTGCCCCAAGTGCCCTGATTTGGGAACACCACCCCCACCTTTTCAATCGTCGCCTTGTCAGCCGGATTGGCCGAACGCATCATCCGAGCCAAGTAATAGGAGTTGGTGACAGCGACGCCACATTCACCAGAGGCCACCCCCTTAATTTGATCCGTGTCACCCCCCGTTGGATTGCGGGCCATATTGGCCACCAAGCCTTTTAACCATGCTTCGGTTGCTTGCGGTCCGAGATGTTCAGTCATGGCGCCAAACAGACTCAGGTTGTACGGATGTGAGCCCGACCGAATGCACAACTTGCCTTTGAACTGTGCATCGGCCAATTTTTCATAGGTGTCGACATCCGACTTCTTGAATTTCAATTTATCGAAAACAATGACGCGCGCCCGAGTCGACAAACCAAACCAGGCAATGCCTCCGGTGTCCGACCGCTTGGCTCTGAGATTCTCAGGAATGGCGGCCTCCAAAGTTTTGGATTTGATCGGCAAAAACAAGCCATCGACCTCTGCTCGCCACAATCGCGCTGCATCGACCAACAAGATCACATCGGCAGGCGACGCTGTACCTTCAGCTTTCAGACGGTTCAAAATTCCGGCATCGTCGGCATCGACACGGTTGATTTTGATTCCTGTACTTTTGGTGAAATCACTGTACAAGGCTTCATCGGTAGGATAGTGACGCGCTGAGTAAATGTTCAGGCTTGTCATGGGCGCCTGCGCATGGGCGCTGTGCATGACAACACCCATGCCTGCCAAGCCCAGCAGTGCGTATTTGGTAAGACCTTGGTGAATGGATCGGCTGCTCATTTGAACCTCGCTGATTGGTTGAATGAGCAAATTCTACATCAAATAAGAATGATTCGCATTTGCAAATGGAAAATTATTCTCAGATCCAGGGTCTCATGCCCCGACTTGCTTGAAGGTCACCACGTGATCAACCTCAACGCGAATACCTATCCATTCACCCAATGTGTGATCGTGGTGGCTGGGTACATGTGCCAACACCATGTCACCCGACGCCAAGCGCAATGTGTACAAAAATTCCGATCCCCGAAAAGCTTTTCGCACAATTTGAGCTTTGACAGAAGCGGCATCGTCATGAACGATGTCATCGGCCCGAAGCAGCACGTCGCAAGCACTTTCAAAGGGTGTCGGAATGTCGGCGGGGTTGATCTCGTCAGTCAACAATCCCAAAATGGTTTGCACTTCTACACGGCCATTCACCAACGAACGTTGCCCAGGTACGAAAACACCATGGCCAATGAACTCGGCCACAAAACGCGATTCGGGCCGATGGTACAAATGATAGGCATCGTCCCACTGCGCAAGGTGCCCGTCTTGCATGACACCAATGACATCACCAATGGCGAACGCCTCCATTTGGTCGTGCGTGACAAACAGTGCTGTGGCATTGGCAGCCTTCAAAATGCCTCTAATTTCCAAAGCAAGACGCTCACGCAAATCGACGTCAAGGTTAGAAAATGGTTCATCTAAGAGTAACAATTCAGGCTTTGGTGCCAATGCACGTGCCAGCGCAACACGTTGTTGCTGCCCTCCCGATAGCTCATGCGGGTATCGATCTTGTACGGTTTCAAGTCCAACCAAATTCAGCACTTCTTGGATGCGCACAGATTTGTGAGCTGCACTCTGACCATGCAAACCAAACGCAATATTGCCAGCCACCGTGAGATGTGGGAACAGGGCGTAATCTTGAAAAACCATGCCCATTCGACGGTTTTCCGGGGCTGCCGTCACACCCGGTTGACTGACCACCCGATCGGACAACTGAACATGCCCAGCCGTCACGGGTTCAAGCCCTGCAATGGCGCGTAACAAACTGGTTTTGCCACAACCGGAGGGACCAATGAGCACCCCGATCTGTCCGGCTTGTAGGGTCAACGATACGCCCTGCACGGCCGGCATATCTTGGCCAGCATAACGGACGTCAACTTGATGAAGGGTCAAAAACATAATGCAGATTGTAAGGACAGCCAGCTCGGTTGGCATTCAAGTGGGCCCCAACCTCCTTACAATTCCAAGGACGCTGATGCCTTCATGCCGCAGCAACGCCAAAGCCTTCACCTTGGATACCCCCATGCCCGCTCTCCGAATTCGTTCGGTCTTGTTTAGCCTGATGGCCTTGATCATTTGTCTACCGGTTGTCGCCTTGATCAGCGCATGGTTGGAATGGAATGCGTCGTCAGCACAAGTCCTGCGGGACATGCTGGACACCGTGCTGCCGGACTATGCCATCACCAGTTTGTTGCTTTGCATGGGTGTTGCCTTGGGCGTCACTGTCTTGGGAACCAGTACCGCAGCGGCTGTCACCTTGTTCAGATTTCCAGGGCAGGCCTTTTTTGAATGGGCCTTGCTGTTGCCCATGGCCATCCCAGCCTATGTGGTGGCCTATGCATACACAGACTTCTTGCAATTCAGTGGGCCCCTGCAGAACTTCATTCGCAGCCAAACGGGCCTCGAAGGTCGTGTGCTGCCAGAAGTCAGAAGTTTGGGCGGTGCAATCTTGGTATTTTCACTGGCCTTGTACCCGTATGTGTATTTGTTGGCGCGCACCGCATTCAGCGAGCGCGCCCCCCAATTGATGGAAGCCGCGCGCATGTTGGGTGCGCCCCTTCAAAGGCGGATATTGGAAGTGGCCATCCCCTTGGCAAGGCCGGCTGTGGCCGCAGGTGTCGCGCTGGCCCTCATGGAGACGTTGGCGGACTTTGGTGTTTCAAGCTACTTTGGCATTCAAACATTCACAGCGGGCATCTACAAAGCTTGGCTGGTCATGGACAACCGCATTGCAGCTGCGCAATTGGCGAGCGTGCTTTTGGGTACCGTGCTGCTCTTGCTGCAAGTCGAAAAAATGGCGCAATCACGCATGCGATTTGCCAGCTTGCGCTCGGGCATCGCGTCGTCGGCCGATGCCCAGCCCACCACTTTGACAAGACTTTCAGGACTGACCATGACCACGTGGTGCGCCCTGCCCTTGATCTTGGGTTTTGTGCTGCCTGTGATTTTGATGCTCAGACCCTTGCTGTCCTCTGAAGTAGAAGTGCCATGGGGCCGATTCATTGACTGGGCTTTCAACAGCCTGCGGTTGGGTGCCATCACAGCCGTGTTGGCCGTGATGGTGTCATTGCTACTGTCGTTCAGTTTGAGGCGCCAAGAAGATGTGTTCACGCGCACAGCGACCTCACTGATTGGCTTGGGGTATGCCGTTCCCGGCGCTGTGGTGGTTGTGGGGCTGCTGTTGCCTGTCACATGGTTACAGCTTCACTGGCCAGAAACGCAATTGGGTTTTTGGCTAACCGCCACAAGTTTGGGATTGGTATGGGCGTACTTGGTTCGCTTTTGCGCGGTTGCTCTGCAATCGGTTCAAAGTGGCTACGCGCGCATACCCAAAAGCCTTGACGACTCATCGCGCATGCTGGGTATCTCTGGTTTGAAATTACTGACGCAGGTCCATGCACCGCTGTTAAAGCGGTCCATTTTTGCAGCCACATTGCTGGTCTTTGTGGATGTGATGAAAGAATTGCCCGCCACATTGGTTTTGCGCCCCTTCAACACTGACACCTTGGCTGTGATGGCTTACCAATTGGCAAGAGACGAGCGATTGGGTGAAGCCGCGCTACCCAGTCTGGCCCTGGTATGTGTGGGACTGTTGCCTGTGATCTTGCTTAGCCGGGCCATGCGCAAAAAGCCACCTACGAAGGCTTGAGCGCCGTATGTCGGTTTTGTCGATCGCGCAGCCCTGAGCGCGCCGCGTCTTTTATCTCTACAAAGGCTCTACCACCCAAAGGTAAATTTTCATTTGCCAGACACAAGGGTCGGGCACGCGCACCACTGGCCACGTAATCTTGAAGCAACAAGCGACGCACCCATTCAACATCCAGCGCGCGGGTCACAGTGAGATAGTGAAACACAGCATCAACCAGGGCCTCAGGTGTGAGGCCATAGGTTTTGGCGGTAGACAACCAAAGGTAATCAGAAAAATCCAAGAAAGACCAAAACGCAGAGGGCGCAGGCCCAGGTGCTTGCAAAATCAAAGGCAAACTGGATTTAAATCGACCTGAATTGGCAACCAAATCCCAATACTTGGCCAGTCGCGTGAAGCGCTTCAGCGTCGCAGCGTCTACGTCTTTGGTTTGACGAACCACATAAGGGGGCTGATCGTCGTAGATCATGTCAAAGGGCACTGTGTGACGTGAGATGGGGGTGCCGCGCAAACGCTTCAAAATGCCCAGTTGGATTTCTTGCGGCCCAATGGCCCATAGGCGATCAAACCCCGCGGCAAAGCTGTCCAAACTTTCACCAGGTAAACCAAAAATCAAATCGGTGTGAAGGTGCGCATGAGACTCATTGATCAGCCATCGCAAATTGGCCTCGGTTTGGGCATTGTCTTGCCGTCGCGAAATGAGTTTTTGAACCGTTTCATTGAAGCTTTGAATTCCCACCTCAAACTGCAAGACACCGGGTGGAAACTGTGCAATCAAGGCCTTGAGTTTGTCGGGCAAATGATCTGGAATGACCTCAAAGTGAACCAACAAACCCCCAGCACCTGGCACCCTCAATCGGTCTAAAAAGAACTGGAGTATTTGCACTGAAGCGTCAATTTTCAAATTGAAAGTACGGTCTACAAATTTGAAATTTCGCGCACCCCGTTCGTAAAGAAGCTTGAGTTCGTTCAAAAATGGCGCCAATTCAAAAGCCCACGCCGTTTTGTCTAAGGCGCTAAGACAAAACTCACATTTGAAAGGACAGCCGCGCGAAGCCTCTACATACAGCAGGCGGTTAGCCAAGTCGGCATCTGAGAATTGCTGATAGGGCAACTCGATTTGATCCATGGGGGGCTGCTCACCGGCGATCACTTTCATCAGCGGCTGGGGACCATGGACCAATTGCATACAGAGTTTGGGGAAGCTCACATCACCCCACCCCGTGATCACATGGTCAGAGAGCTGCACGATTTCTTGCTGATCGGTCTCGTGGCTCACTTCGGGACCGCCCAGCACAATTTTTAAACTGGGACGTTGTGCTTTCAGCAGACGAATCAATTCGGTGGTTTGCACGACGTTCCAGATGTAAACGCCAAATCCGATCACCTGCACTTGACCTGGTTGGGGCTTGCCCAAAGTAGCAAGCAGATGCGACACCATGTCTGCCAATGGCTTGGCCAAAGTGAATTCGATCAACACAGTTTGATCGGCCAAAGCCTGACTGCCATGGCGAGCCATATTGGCCATCAAGTAACGCAAGCCCAATGACGCGTGAATGTACTTGGCGTTCAGGGTGCTGAGGATAATGGCAGGAGGCAATGGTGCTGATTCGGACATGGGTGGATTATCGTGTGCAAAGCAAGTGCCAACGAAGCTCAGGGTAATTGCGCTGGCTTTGAACATGAGAATGCTTGAAACTGGACCATCTCCATTCAGCACCCCAAAATTCTATGAAATCAGCGATTAAATTGGTCGGAACATTTTTGCTGCTGTGTGCAGTTTATTTGCTGACTTGGCCTACCCCTATCAAGCCAGTTTCTTGGGCTGCGCCCAAAGCGCCTGGATATCAAGGGCCGCACGCCGTGAACGACAAATTGGCACAGTTAAACCTGCTGGACATGCAAGGCGAAGAAGGCCCAGAGCACATCGTCATGGGGCCGGATGGCAAGCTGTACACCACAGTGGCCAGTGGCAAGATATTGCAAATGAATCCAGATGGCAGCGCACAGCAGGCGTTTGCTAATACTGGTGGGCGTGTATTGGGCTTTGACTTCGATGCACAGGGCAATTTGATTGCAGCCGATGCATTCAAGGGACTCTTGTCCATCAATCCCAAAGGCGAAGTCAAGGTCCTAACGGACAAAGTCAACAACGACCCCATCCGCTACGCAGATGCCGTGGTTGTTGCAAAAAGTGGCAAGATGTATTTCAGTGATGCTTCGACTCGCTTCAGTCCCAAAGAATGGGGCGGTACCTTTGAAGCCAGTATCTTGGACATCTTGGAGCAATCAGCAACCGGCCGCGTGCTGGAGTTCGACCCCCACACCCAAACCACGCGAATTCTGGCGCAAGGCCTCAGCTTTGCCAATGGTGTTGCCCTGAATCAAGCGGAAACCAGCTTGTTTGTGAACGAAACCGGCAAGTACAAAGTCTGGAAAATCGCCCTCACCGCCCAAAACCTTGAACTGGGTGATGACAAGGTTCCCGCCGGCGCAGAAGTCTTGTTTGATAACTTGCCAGGCTACCCAGACAATTTAATGCGAGGTTTGGATGGCAAGATTTGGTTGGGCTTTGCAAAACCGCGCAATCCAACCATTGACGCATTTGCCGACAAGCCATGGCTTCGATCCTTGACGCTTAGACTGCCCCGAGCCTTATGGCCCATCCCCAAGGCCTATGGCCATGTCATGGCCTTTGACGAAAATGGCAAAGTCTTAAAAGACATGCAAGACCCCAGTGGTAGCTACCCCGAATCGACGGGTGTCACTGAAACCAAAGACCGCCTTTACATTCAAAGCCTGCATGCCCATGGTTTGGGGTGGTTAAAAAAATAAATGCAAATTGGTTACAGTTAGAGGCATGACCATTGACATTGATGACAAAAACTTCGACATCAACGGGCTTTCTCCCGAGCTAGCAGCAAAACGACTGAAGGAAGACGGCCCCAACGAGCAGGCTGCAAGTCATCGCCGCAACTGGGTGGATCGAATTTGGGACATGAGCCATGAGCCCATGTTTGTCTTGTTAATTGCTGCAGCGGCAATTTATTTGGTGTTGGGTGACTTAAGCGAAGGGCTAACGCTGGGCATTTTCGTCTTGGCTGTGTTGGGCCTCACGCTCTACCAAGAAGGCAAATCCGATCGATCCATCGAATCGCTCAGGGCATTGAGTCAGCACACTGCGCAAGTGATTCGTGCAGGCGTGATCATCAAGCTGCCCTCGGTCGAGATTGTCAAAGGCGATTTACTCATCATTTCAGAAGGCGATCGTATTTCTGCAGATGGTTTTTTAGTGAACGCCGACAATGTCACAGTCGATGAATCACTTTTAACGGGTGAATCTGTACCGGTTGAAAAACAGCTGCGCAACAACCAACAAGAACGCACTTTCGTTTTTTCTGGCACCTACGTTATCCGAGGACAAGGCCTGGTGCAAGTCACAGCCACCGGACCGCGAACTGAAATTGGGAAAATCGGTGCCAGCCTGAACCAACTGGGCGATGAAGAAACACCGCTGCATCGACAAACTGCAAAGCTCGTCAAAATACTCAGCAGCTTGGGTCTGGTCCTTTGCACGGCCATGGTGCTGACTTTGGGTTTCAGAACTGGCGAGTGGCTACCAGCCATCTTGTCTGGCATTGCGCTGGCCATGGCGATGCTCCCTGAAGAGTATCCGGTTGTACTCGCCATTTTTCCGGCCTTGGGTGCGCATCGACTGGCCAAACAAGGCGTTTTGACACGGCGTATCAATGCCATCGAAACTCTCGGCGCCACCACTGTTTTGTGCACCGACAAAACAGGTACCCTCACCCAAAACCAAATGACCGTGCAGGCCTTGATGGTGCCCGACGAGGTTGACAAGTGGGCACTTTTCAAAGTTCCCTCCCGCATTGAGCCCAGCGAATTTTCTGCACAGTTTCACGAACTGGTTGAGCATGCCATTTTGGCAAGCGCTGCCAATCCGTTCGACCCCATGGAAATGGCATTTCACCAGTTTGGTCAATCTTGGTTAGGCGGGACTGAGCACTTGCACGCGGATTGGACCTTGGTTCAAACCTATCCTTTAAGTTCTGAGTTGCGTGCCATGTCGCATATTTGGCAAGTTGCCAACACAGCGCAACATGTTATTTCAGCCAAGGGCGCGCCGGAGGCGATCATTCGTTTGTGCCATATGACGCCGCAGCAGCAAACCCATTGGGAAACGGCCATTGGACACATGGCTGAAACTGGCTTGCGCGTATTGGCAGTCGCTGAGGGTCATCACAGTGGCACCGCTTGGCCCACGACTTCGCATGAGATTGATTTTAAATTTCTAGGTCTCATCGGCTTGTCGGATCCAATTCGCGATGAAGTGCCTGCCGCCATGTCTGAGTGCCACCAAGCAGGTATTCGTGTGGTGATGATCACAGGCGACTACCCTAAAACAGCGCGTGTGATTGCATCACAGGCCGGTATGCCGTCAGGTGATTTGTTGACGGGCGACGAAGTTGAATCACTCAACGACACCGAACTTCGGCAACGCATGCAACAAGTGAATGTTTGCGCACGCATTTCGCCACATCAAAAGCTGCGCATTGTTCAAGCACTTCAACACAATGGCGACATTGTCACCATGACGGGTGATGGCGTGAACGACGCACCGGCCTTGCGCGCGGCGCATGTGGGGGTTGCCATGGGTGCTAGGGGCACCGATGTGGCACGCGAAGCGGCAGACCTCGTCTTGGTCAACGACGACTTTGCGTCGATTGTGCGCGGCATACGCACAGGCCGACGCATATTCACGAATCTTCAACGCTCCATGGCTTACATCTTTGCCATTCACATTCCAATCGCAGGGCTGGCCATCATTCCAATGCTGTTTGCATTGCCACCGTTGTTCTTACCGCTGCACATCGCTTTGCTAGAAATGATCATCGATCCGGCATGTTCTTTGGCATTTGAAAGCGAACCTGAAAGCCCCGATTGCATGACCTCACCACCGCGGGACACCACAGCGCCGTTGTTTGGATTGCCCGCCATGCTGGAGGCTTTTGGCTTGGGTCTTTGGGTCCTGGCAAGTGCACTTTGCGCGTATTGGGCATCCCAATATATCCAAGGCTCGGGGGATGCGGTTCATCAGACCAGGTCAATGGTCATACTGGCATTTGTCACCGCCAATGGGTTTCTCATTTTCATGGCGAAATCTAGACATCACCTTGCATGGCAACACAACCGGCCTTGGAACAAAACGGCACTGCTGATTGCCGGCGGTACCCTTTGTTTGGTACTGGCCGCGCAGTACACCCCTGTGCTGGCACATTACCTCAGCTTTTCTCCACTTGGTTTGACGCAATTGCTTGTGAGCATGGCCTGCGGCTGCTTGGGTGGTTTGTATTACGCCGTTCGCTACGCGGCGTCACGAAAGCCATCTTTACGAGGCCAGTAATCTTTTAATTTTGACCAGCTCCCACGCATCCGCCACCCACTCGCACAACACCGCCCGCGATTCCCGTGGATCAATGATGTCCAAGATGCCAAATTTTTCAGCCGTTTTAAAGGGCGAGGTCAGGTTGAGATAGAACTTCTCAAGTTCAAGTCGCTTGGCTTGTGGATCTGGGGCAGCTTCAATTTCTGTTTTGTGAGCAGCCATCACACCGCCCTCAATGGGAATCGACCCCCAGCGCGCAGAGGGCCACGCATACCGGTGGTTCAAGGCTTCACCATATTTAGGTGCATGCATACCACCTGCCATGCCAAAACAGCGACGAATGATGATGGAGACCCAGGGTGATTGGCATTCATGAACAGCTTGGCCCACACGCGTTGCACCCAACAAGGTGCCGGCCAATTCGGCCTCAAGTCCAGTTGCATTGCCTGGCTGATCCACCAAATTGACGACAGGCAAGCCAAACTGACTGCACATGTTCACGTGTCGTTCCATTTTGTAAGCTGCTTGAACAGTCATTGCACCGCCCTGCACTTTTGGATCGTTGATCACAATGCCCACAGGATAGCCATTCAGCCTTGCCAAAGCGGTGATCACAGAACCGCCTTGATAGCGGCCAATTTCAAATACTGAATCAAGATCAAAAATACTTTTCAGTATTTTTCGCGGATCAAAAATTTGACGACGATCTTTTGGAATAGCATCTTTCAACCAGTCGTCAGCGCGGCTGGGAGAATCGCTGCAGCTTGTCACCGGCGCCAAATGGTGAATGCTTCTAGGCATGTAAGACAAGAATTTCTGCACCTGTTGCAGGGCATCTGCTTCGTCTGCCGCCTCGTTGTGTACAACTGCATTCTTGCGCTGAACTTTATAGCCGCCTAAATCATTTTTATCGATCTCCACGCCATAAGCCTGACGCACCACATGCGGACCAGCAGCCATCACTTGCGCTTGATCGTTGACCAAAACGGAGAAATGCGACGACACAACTTTGATGGCACCCAATCCCACACATGAGCCTAATGCAACGCCGACCACAGGAACCGTCTTGAGCAACTCGTTGGCAGGCCATGTGGGATAACCAGGAATTTTAGTTCCGCCCAATTGCATCAACAACTTGACACTGCCACCTGCTGAATCAACCAAGCGCACAAGCGGCATGTGCATTTGGTGCGCATACCTTTCGATGTATATCCATTTTTCGGCAACAGTTGCTTCAGACGAACCTGCGCGAATGCTGAAATCATCCGCATGAATGGCCACTTTTCGGCCGTCAATTCGGCCTGTTCCTGTGACCGTATTGGTAGGATCCAATTGAACAAATTGCCCATCAGCATCTTGATGGCCTTTGCCAGCAATGCAGCCCATCTCTTGGAAGCTGTGCGCATCCACCAAGCCAGCAATTCGTTGCCGCACGTCCATGCGTCCGGCGCCGTGCAACTTGGCGAGCGCTTGCGGCCCGCCCATGGCCAATGCTTGATTTCGACGGCTTTCCAGTTCTGTTAACTCGGTTTGCCAGGCACCCTCAGGCTTAAAACGGACAGGATGTTGAATGCTAGTCACTTTGCACCCAATCCCAATTCTTGAACCAACTCTGCGATGGCTTTTTGCTCAGACAACATGTATTTCATGGAATCTGCATGGTCTCTGAAAACAGGTCGCCCACCATTTTTTTCGACCAAGGCCACCCACGCCGGATGCAGTGCAACTTTGCGCAGCGCGTCTTCCCAGAAGGCAATCTGGGCCGATGACATGTTGGGCGGCAAGAGCAAACCGTTGTACGTTACAAAATCAGCAGCAATGCCCTGCTCCCGCCAAGTAGGCACTTGAGCCAGGGGGCCAGTACCGCGTGTGGGGGATGCACTGGCCAGAACTCGAACCTTGCCAGCGGCTACCTGCGGCATGATGACCGGTGCTGTTGCCGAAATCACGTCGATGTGACCACCCAGCAGTGCGCCCATTGTTTCACTGGACGCCTTGAATGGGGCAACTGTTAAATTTTTCACATCCACGCCCGCAACCTTCAGCGGTTTAGCAATCGACAAATGCGTGCCAGATCCCAATGCAGGCGCCACGCCAATCTTGAGTGATGTGGCATCTTTGCGAAGCGCTGCAACCAAATCGGTACCCGTTTTAAGGGTCGAATCTGCACGCACTGCCACCATTTGCGTTTCCTCCACCATCATGGCCACCGGCGGATACTCTTTCAAGTCAGCCTTCAACATGCCTGCGGCAATGGCCACCAACGTACTGGTATGGAAAGTCCCCAACCAATGCGCGTTACCAGCATTGCGTTGCAATTGTTGCAAAGAGATGATGCCCGCACCACCCGGCTTGTAATCAATCAACATGGTTTGACCATGGATCAAATTCAGTTGGGTTAACGCATCTTGAATACCCCGCGCATAGATGTCCACAGAGCCACCAGGGGTGACGCCCAGGACATACGTCATTCGTTCAGTCGGTTTCCAACTGCTGCTTTGCGCTGAAGCCTTCAAACCCATGCCGCTCAATGCCATTGCCATTGCAAATTCACGTCGTTGTAAGTTCATGCTGTGTCTCCGTTTGTTGTCGTTAAGAGGGTTTGAATGCCGCCAACACATCAGCGGTGTCTTGGCCTAACTCATGGCCTGTATGCCTGATGGCTCCGGGTGTGCGAGACAAGCGCGGCACCACCCCCATTTGCGTGGTGTGCCCTATTTTGGGATGCGGCACTTTGACCAACATGTTTCGCTCTAAAAAATGTGCATCTTGGTAAATATCGGCGATGGTGTACACACGCGTGTTGGGGACACCTACCGCTTCGAGCATGACCGCCAAATCTTGGCACGCATGCTGGCAAGTCCATTCAGCAATGATTTGGTCCAGCGCCCTCGCATTGGCTGGCTCCCCTCTGGCCCGAATGTTGGCGAACTCTGGAACCTGCATCAAGTCGAGCCGCCCCATGGCTTGCATCAGGCGTTCACATGTAGGATTGCTATTGGCCGCAATCAAAATGTAACTGTCATCCTGGGTGGGATACAAACTGTTGGGTGCCATGCGCGGCAAATTAGCACCTTCTCGCTTGGGCACGGTGCCGTGTTTTTCATAAGCAGGCACGATCGGCTCCATCTGCGTAAATGCCGTTTCGTACAAGGCCACATCCACCACTTGCCCCAAACCCGTCTTGTCTTTATCTCGCAAAGCGGCCAACGCGCCAAAAGCCGCATAGGTGGAGGTCAGATAATCGGTCGTAGCCAAGGCCACACGGGCCGGTGGTCGATCGGGATCGCCGGTCATGTGACGCACACCGCCGACAGCCTCACAAATGGCGCCATACCCAGGCCTGGGGGCGTAGGGACCAGTTTGCCCAAAACCACTGATGCGAACCATCACCAAACCAGGATTGGTTTGAGACAACGCCTCGAAACCTAAACCCAGTCGCTCCATGACACCTGGCCGATTATTTTCGACCAAGATGTCGGCGCTTTGAATCATGGCCTTGGCGACACGCAAGTCATCGGGATTCTTGAGATCCAGCACCACCGATTTTTTGTTCCGCAGCAGTGAAGCAGCATACAAAGAAACATCGTCAACGTGCTGGCCCATTTGTCGAACGGGATCACCTTCGGGCGGTTCAATTTTGATCACCTCAGCGCCAAAATCTCCCATCAACCGAGTACAAGCTGGACCGGCAATGGTGGAGCAAATTTCAATCACCCTCAGGCCGCGCAACGGTCCTGTGGGTTGCATCACACTGTCATCGCTCATTTTGATTTTCCTGATTTGACTTTGGCCCTTGCCGCCATTTGACGTGTTGACTCTAGGCTGGATTCATAGATGCGTGTGCGGGCCAATGCCACCAAGCTCTCGACATCACCTTTGCGCTGTGCATCCAACGCCAGGCGCCATAAACTGGCTGAACGCTGACGCCGCTCAACGGTGGCCAAACCCAATTTGCTATAGCGCAAGGTTTGCAAAGACAGGCCCGTCAGCAGTCGATGAAGTTTTTGATTGCCCGCCAGCCGTGCACACAAAAGGATCAGGCGATAAGTGGTTTCGGCATAGTCGTCACCGCTGAGCGGATCGGACGCCAGTTTTTCAAGTCTGTCGGTGCCCGAGGCTAAAATTTGAAGCCATTCTGCTGATGGTTGTTTGCCAATTTTTCGAATCACCACTTCGAACAAACCTGCACGAATTTCCATCAACTCATCAAGTTCTTTCTCATTCAACTCTGTCACGATGGCGCCACGCCTTGGCAACAAAGTGACCAGACCTTCCCGCTCCAAAATCCTCAAAGCATCTCGAATGGGACCACGGCTTACCCGGAACTCTTCGCTAAGCTCCGCCTCACCAATTCGAGCACCTGCCAACATGACACTCGCCAAGATTCGATCACCGAGTTTGGCGGCTATTTGCTCTGGCACCGTCAAGGTCGGTATGTCTTGGTCGGCAAACAAACGAAAGGCGACTGTACTTTCTGCAGCCTGATAGGCATCGACTGGTAAGTCTTTGACGCGCATGGCCTACTCCAGGTGAATCACGACTTGGTCTTCTGCAACGGGCTCACCCTCCGCCACAAAAACCTCGGACACTTGCCCCGCACGCTCGGCTGCAATGGGAATCTCCATCTTCATTGACTCGACAATGATCAAGACCTCATCCGCCTGCACAGCTTGACCCGGATTGACCAAGACTTTCCAAACTGTACCGGTGACTTCAGATTTAAGTTTCAACATATGTTAATTTAAAGATTGTTAACAATATTATGAAATCAAAAAACAACTCGCCTACCCGCGATAACCCTAAGGACAAGAATTTGGCTTAAGTGCCGAGGTCTAAGAAGACACGGCCGTTTTCTATCTTGACAGGCCAGGATTTGACTGGCTCGGTCGCCGGTCCGCATTGAACTGTGCCATCTCTTACATCAAACATGGCTTGATGAAATGGACACTCCACGTGATTGCCTTCCACAAAACCATCACAAAGTTTGGCGTTGCCATGGCTGCAGTCGTTGTTGATGGCAAATACGCCCTCGTCTATCTTGAAAATAGCGATGTCGTGATTCTGAGGCGTGACAGCAATGCCCGCGCCTTCAAACAAGTCGGCCTCTGCGGCCACGTCAAACCAGTTGCTCATATTTAAATGGGATAAATGACAGAATTGGGAATCATCTCGCTGTCGTATACGCACAAACGTTCAGCAAACTTGAAGCCATCGGAGGTAGACACAATGATGTCAAGGTAACGCCCCACGTTGTACACGGTGCTTTCTTTGTCTAGCTTGGTGCGAAACACGGCGTAGTTGGCCTCACTGTAGATTCGGCCCTCTTCAACTTTGCGAACGATGGGCGCGCCCACTACGTGCCGTTGATAGTAGGGATCGTGAAAGATGGTTTCACTGATGCCATACACACGGTCTTTCAGCATGCCCTTGCTGGTCAAAGACAAGGTTGCCAATGGAAATCCTCGTTCGTGGTTTTCACGTGGCTGTAGTTTGTAGACGCATTGTTCGGTGAAGAACTCTGGCCACAGCGCCCAATGACCGCTGTCAACGGCACTGGCGTAATCGGCATAAAGTTGCTGGATGCCAAACCATGTTTGCATGTCAACCATCATCAATCCTCCATCACTTTTCGCCAATAGTCATACATGCCCCGAATGAGAGTTTCGGTCACCATGTGATCAGTTTCACCCACATCTTTCCCCCCCAATTCAGCAACAGCACGGTGGTGTTGCTTGGACTCGAAGGCTTGCTGTGAAAACTCAATCACTTCACCATCGTCGGCTGAGACAAATCCTGCGGGACCAAATAAATTGGCTTGTCGCAGACGACGCTCAGTCATCTCTGGCGTGTCATCTTCAAAGCCAAAGTGCGTCCACACAAAATCAAAGGCACCATGACCATCGGGCTGAATATGGCGCGTCGACACACTGTTCACCTGCTGCTGAAAAATCACGCTGGGGAACAGCGTCATCATGACGGCTGTAGGGCCACCCCACCAAGCCTCTGGCACGATGTCCAAAAAACTGGGGTCGTTGAGTTCCATGCTGGCTTTGAAACTGCTGACTTGGGTCACATCTGCAGCGCCGCCGGTGGCCTGTCCGGCAGATCCACGCGTTGAAATCATGGCTGCATGGCGGTGTTTGTCATCCATGCGCAATTCACTTTTGTTGTCGGCACGCCATAGGCCAAAGGTCACAAACCAGGTGTGCAACAAACCCGGGTGGTAAGGGTCTTTGATGTTCTCTTGCATGAGCTTCCAGTTGCCTGGAATACGTTGTCGGTTGTAGCCCAAAATCTTCAGTTGACGGCCATTGAACAGGCGATCAAAGTACTTCAAAATTGTGGGCCCCATGTAATCTTCAAGCGACTCCACTTCGTGGTCAAATGAAGCAAATACAACGCCGCCGCGAGAGGCCACCTTCAGCGCAGTGAGGCCATGGTCTTTGGGATCAAAATCTGCGGGCATGCCGCCGTTGACCTTGCCTTCTTGTCGCACGCCGCGTCTAAAAGGGACGCCTTGCAACTTTCCGTCTAAGGCATAGCTCCATTGGTGATAAGGACACACCAATTCCTTTTTGTTGCCATGACGCTCCCGGCAAAAAGCCATGCCGCGATGGGCGCACACATTTTCAACCACATGAATCTGACCGTCCTGCGCACGCGTCAAGATGACCGATCGCTCGCCAATGACGGTGCGTTTGAAATCTCCGGGGTTGGGAATTTCAGCCTCTAGTCCCACATAACTCCAATGCGCTTTGTAGAAAAAACGCGCCAGTTCCTTTTGGTGACTGTCTTGGTTGGTATAGACCGCAAAGGGAATGCGGTGTGTTCCTGATGTTTCCCAGTGAATTGGATGTTCTTGCATGTGCATGTGTCTCCACAAGATTCTTGAGTTGCATCATGCCACCCGCATCAAATTAGTAAATCTTAATTTACATATAATAATTATTCAAAATTCAAATATTGAGAGACGCATGGAACTGGCCAAACTGGACCTGAATTTATTGCTGGTATTTCATCATTTATTGATCGTCAAACGCGTTTCGACTGTGGCCAACATATTGGGCATGAGTCAACCCGCCGTGAGCAGTGCATTGGGCAGACTGCGCACCAGCTTAGATGACGAGTTGTTCATCAGAACACAAAGCGGCATGACGCCCACACCCTACGCCCTGCAACTGGCCGAGCCTGTGGCAGTGGCGCTGGATGTGTTGCAACAAGCCTTGAACGTTCGCGGTGCGTTTGATCCCAAAACCAGCACACGCAACTTCACCATTGCGCTGACCGATGTTGGCGAGATGTACTTCTTACCGGTGCTGGTGAATGCCTTGGCAACGGCTGCGCCAGGCGTGACCTTGCAAATTGTCAGTGTGGCACAGACGTCACTGAAAGAAGACATGTCGACGGGCAAGGTCGACCTGGCCATGGGTCTCTTACCGCAACTGCAGGCTGGCTTCTTCCAGCAATCTTTGTTCAAGCAGAAATACATCTGCTTGATGCGCAAAAAACACCCCTTGGCAGCCCGGCAAACCGTCAGCGTATCCGCCCTTTTTTCGGCCGAACATGTTCGGGTCTTGGCCACAGGTACTGGGCACGGTCGTATCGATTTAGTTTTAGACAAGCAAAAACACAATCGCAACGTGCGCTTGACAGTGCCGCACTACGTGGCATTGGGCGATGTACTTCAGCACTCGAACCTGGTGGCCATGGTGCCAGAGCGGTTTGCCCAACGCATTGTGAAGCCTTTCGACCTGGTCATGCGAGACCTGCCCTTACAGCTTGAAGAAAGCCCCATTCAGCAGTGTTGGCATGGTCGCCTGCATCGAGATCCTGGTCACCGATGGCTGCGTCAGTTGATGCGCAAGCTCTTTGGCGACCAGGCCACCTTGGGCGAAGAACAAGCCTTTTAATTTCAGCTTAGAAAGGCAAGCCGACATAATTTTCTGCCAACGAACTTTGAGCCGCATCGGAAGAAAACAAATAAGCCATTTCAATCTCTTGCAACTTTTGATCGTAATCAATGGCCTCTGGGAAGGTGTGCAACAGGGTGGTCAGCCACCATGAAAAACGTTGCGCTTTCCAAACGCGGGCCAGTGCTTTTTCAGAATAATGGTCCAAGCCGCTGCTGTCGCCCTTTTGGTAGTGATCCACAAAGCCGTGGTACAGGTAGTAAATGTCAGAGCCTGCGGTGTTCAAGCCTCGAGCGCCGGTGGGCGGCACAATGTGAGCCGCATCACCCGCCAAGAACATGTTGCCGTAGCGCATAGGTTCGGCAACAAAGGAGCGCAGAGGTGCAATCGACTTTTCAATCGTTGGACCCGTGATCAATTTCTCCGCGACTTCTGCGGGCAAACGTCGCTTCAACTCCGTCCAGAAAGCCTCGTCCGACCAATCCTCAACCGAGTCCGTCAGAGGCACTTGAATGTAGTAGCGACTTAGAACTTGTGAGCGCAACGAGCACAGGGCAAAGCCGCGAGGATGCTTGGCGTAAATTAATTCAGGGGACACCGGCTTGGTACGCGACAGCACGCCCAGCCAACCAAAGGGGTACACCTTCTCGTACTCTTTGATCACATCACTGGGAATGGACTTGCGACTCACACCGTGAAAACCGTCTGCCCCAATGATGAAATCACAATCGATGCGTTTGCGTTCTCCGCCGACACTGTAAGTCACGTAGGGTTTTTCTGATTTCACATCATGGGGCTGCACATCCTCTGCGCTATGAATCACGATGCCATTCATTCGGTCACGCGCTTCATACAAATCACGTGTTAATTCAGTTTGACCGTACACCATGACGGAGTTGCCGCCGCTGTACTTGTGCAAATCCACACGGTTCAATTTGCCGCCATGCGCCAAGAAGAAGCCATCGTGAATTTCGCCCTCTCGGTCCATGCGCTCACCACACTGGGCTTCGCGCATGAGTTTGGCAAAGCCATTCTCCAAAACACCCGCTCGAATGCGACTGAGCACATAGTCACGCGTTTGACGCTCTAAAACAACCGTCTCAATGCCTTTGAGGTGAAGCAATTGAGACAGCATGAGGCCAGAGGGGCCGCCGCCAATGATGCAAACTTGAGTTTTCATTTAAGGTCTCCGATGATCTATGACTTGGACATTTGGCCCAATTCAATGCCGAAGATACGCCTAAAGACTTCGAACAGGAATGGCTGAAACTGGCAAAAACTTGTACATTTCGAACATGGAAAAACAACTCGCCTATGTACAGAGCTACAGCTTATTTGGAGAATCTACACATCTACCCGACGTATTGCATTGTGAAACCATCGCGGATCGATCGGTTTTGCACGACTGGGAATTGGCGCCTCACAGACATGCGCGCTTGCACCAAGTCTTGTTGGTGCAAGCTGGCGGCGGTTCAGTCACCCTAGACGGAAAAACCCATGCCTTGGTCAAGGGTTCATTGGTCAATGTGCCGCCAGCCCATGTTCATGCATTTCGATTTGAAAAAGACACGCGAGGATGGGTCACCACCTTGGCAGACGAATTATTGGATGAACTGCTGGTAGGTGTCGGCACCCTTCGTTCAGAACTAGATCAGGCTTGCGTGTTGTCTGCCGACACCTTCATCACCCAAACAGTTAAGCAAATTTGGGTGGAATTCTCGTCTCAAGAGAAAGCCCGCGCCCTGGTTCTGCGAGGGCTCAGTGGTGTGATGCTGGGTTGGGTCGCCAGGCAGCTTGCCCTGCCCGCCTCGCCTGAATCAAAGGTTTCGGACTCTGTGATCGTGCAGCGCTTCAAAGAGCTGATTGAGCAACACTTCACCCAACATTGGTCTGTGGGCCAATACGCCATCGCCTTGTCAATCTCCCCAACACATTTAAGCCGACTGACCCGTGCCACCACCGGCACTAGCGCATTGCGCATGATCGAGGCCCGCTTGATGCGAGAAGCACGCCGAAATTTAGCTTATACCAACTTGAATATCGCCACCATTGCTTACACACTGGGCTTTTCAGATCCCGCCTATTTTTCACGCGTCTTCACGCGGGATGCGGGCATTTCACCCAAAGCCTTTCGATCGCAAATCTAATTTGGTAATCCAAAAGAACCCGAAGCGTGCAAAGTTCAGCTGAATGCCCCAGATAATTCGAAAAACAATCGGATTTTTCAAATGCGCAATGTTCAACCGTCACAAATGGCCGCCTACCTGCTGGCTTTCACCGCCATAACAGCGCAAGCCACCCCCCTTCAGCCCGATGCCAAGGTATTTGCCGCACGCGAAAAAGACTGGCGAAATGGTGCCATCGTGTACCAAATTCTGGTGGACCGCTTTGTACCCTCGGCCAATTTGGCCGCCAAAAAACACTTGTACCCGGCACCCAAGGTTTTGCGCGAATGGCATGAGCAACCTCTGCGCGGCGTCGAACTCGAAGACCAAAAACTCAACAGCCAAGAGTTGGAGTTTTGGGGCGGTGACATTCAAAGTGCACAGTCCCGGTTAGACCACGTGAAGGATCTGGGGGCCACGGCCATCTATTTGAACCCCATACACCTGGCGTGGACCAATCACAAGTACGACGCCTTCGATTACAAAGCCATTTCCCCTGAATATGGCAATCGCGATGACTTCAAACGATTTGCCGCGCAAGCCCACCAACTGGGCTTGAAGGTCGTGTTAGATGGCGTGTTCAATCACATGGGTCGCAACTCCCCGCAGTTCAAAGATGCCATGGCCAATCCCCAAAGCCCTTGGCGCAATTGGTTTGTCATTGGGTCTGCCTACAAAGGTGGTGCAAGGGTTTGGACAGGATTTCAAAATTTGCCTGAACTCAATTTAGACAACCCCGCCGTCCGAAAGTACCTCTATGAAGCGCCCGACTCGGTGGTGCGTGGTTACCTGCGCGATGGCGCAGACGGCTGGCGCTTAGACACCGCCTACGAACTGGGGCTTCCGTACATGCGCGCGCTGACGAAAGCCGCCCATCAAGAGAAAAAAGACGCTTTGGTTGTGGGTGAAATTGTGAATTATCCCGATCAATGGCTCACCGCCATGGACGGCGTCATGAACTTTACTTTGCGGCAAATCATTCTGAGCGTAGCCCAGGGTGAAATCAATCCTGCGGTGGCCACACGCATGACAGAACGGCTGGTGCTAGACACCGGCATTGAGCCCCTGTTGAAATCTTGGAACGTGATCGATAACCACGACATCCCCCGCATTGCCACCCAGGTGCCGGAGGCCAAACAGCGTCGCTTGGTGCAAACTTTGCAATTCACCCTGCCAGGATCGCCCAACGTGTATTACGGCAGTGAGCTTGGCATGACGGGCGGCGGCGACCCAGAAAATCGAAACCCCATGCGTTGGGATTGGGTCAGCGCGCAACACCCAGAAATGGTCTGGATGAAAAAGCTCATCAGCTTGCACCAACACAACCGCGCATTGCGCGTCGGCAACTTTCGCCGCATTGAAACCGACCGTTTGTTTGCCTTTGAACGATACACCGACAAAACGCTTGAGACACGTTTGGTTTTGGCAAACCCAGGAAAAACCGAGATCACAGAAAGAATCTTGGTGACCAATGCCGGCTTGATGGATGACACACCCTTGGTGGACCTCATGGGTGCAGACCCTCATCAACACGTCGCAACCATGGGGCCCGGACTCATCAGCGTCACCGTACCAGCGCAAACCGTGATGGTGTTGAAACCTGTTGAACGTGACTTAGGCGGCTACAGCCGGTACAAACGTTACCCCTGAAATGCCGGCAGCAAGGCGGGTACGCGGGGTTAAAAATGCCAGGTGCTAAAGTTCAGGTCTGTTGAAATTCACCTCCAAAGAAATGTCCCTCCCCAATTGCCCCAAATGCCAATCTGAATTCACCTATGAAGATGGTGAGAATTTTGTTTGCCCCGAATGTGCGCACGAGTGGCCGCAGCAGGCATTGACAGAGATCGAAACCGCAAAGGTGTTCAAGGACGCTTCCGGCAACATCCTGCAAGATGGCGATACAGTCACGCTGATCAAGGATCTCAAACTCAAGGGCTCCTCCGGTGTCATCAAGGTTGGTACCAAAGTTAAAAACATTCGTCTGATCGATGGCGACCATGACATCGACTGCAAAATCGACGGCTTTGGTGCCATGCAGCTCAAAACTGAGTTTGTGCGCAAGGCCTGATCGGCCTCTCTTCTTTCAATGACCCGAGTAATCCATGAAAAAAATTCTACTGTCCCTTTGCATAACTCTGGCAACCCTCCTCACCGCTTGCGGTGGTGGCAATGGCGTTGCCAGTGCACCTGTTGGACCCACGGCGCTCCAAACGACCGACACCTTGGTCGGTACAGGCGCAACAGCGGCCCCGGGAAATACATTGAGCGTGAACTACACAGGTTGGCTCTACGACGCAACCGCAGCGCAAAATCATGGCAAACAATTTGATTCATCCGTTGGCAGAACACCCTTCAGCTTCAAGCTGGGTGCCGGGCAAGTCATTGCTGGCTGGGATCAAGGCATGGTGGGCATGAAAGTGGGCGGCAAGCGCACTTTGATCATTCCCAGCGCTTTGGGTTACGGCAGTTCTGGGGCCGGCGGTGTCATTCCGCCCAATACGGCTTTGGTATTCGATGTTGAACTGCTGGCGGTTCAATAAATTGCGAACAGGCAATATTTCACCCTGCGAAATTTTGTCCGGTTTTTTCGAATTTCTCTCATATCAGTGCGGCGTCAGACGTCACTTTTAAGATCTAATAACGGCTTGCACAAATTACAGCTGCACCACCCATCACAAGGACGCAAATGGCTAACCAACAATCCAAAATCATTTACACATTGACCGATGAAGCACCGTTGCTGGCAACAGCTGCTTTTTTGCCCGTCATTCGCACGTTTGCATCACCCGCCGGCATTGAAATTGAAGCCAGCGATATTTCGGTGGCTGCACGTATCTTGGGTGAGTTTTCCGACATGTTGCCAGAAGCTCAGCGCATTCCCAACAACTTGGCGGCGCTTGGCAAATTGACGCTCAAACCCGAAGCCAACATCATCAAGTTGCCAAACATCAGTGCTTCCGTTGGACAGCTGGTCAATGCCATCAAAGAGTTGCAGTCCAAAGGCTTCGCCTTGCCTGACTATCCTGAGAACCCAAAGAACGACCAAGAAAAAGGCATCAAAACCCGCTACACCAAATGCACGGGCTCAGCTGTCAACCCCGTCTTGCGTGAAGGCAACTCTGACCGCCGTGCACCTCGCGCCGTGAAAGAATTTGCGCGCAAAAACCCACACAGCATGGCTGAATGGAGCCAAGCATCCCGCTCGCACGTGTCGCACATGCACCATGGCGATTTTTACCACGGTGAAAAGTCCATGACTTTGGACAAAGCCCGTGACGTGAAGATGGAGTTGCTGACCAAGAGCGGCAAAGCCATTGTGCTCAAAGCCAAAGTCTCGTTGCTTGACCGTGAAGTGATTGACAGCATGTTCATGAGCAAGAAAGCACTAGAAGCTTTCTACGAAAAAGAAATCGAAGACGCACACAAAACTGGTGTGATGTTCTCATTGCACGTCAAAGCGACCATGATGAAAGTGTCGCACCCCATCGTCTTTGGACATTGCGTCAAAATCTTTTACAAAGAAGCGTTTGAAAAGCACAAAGAAGTGCTGTGCGACCAACTGGGCGTGAATGTGAACAACGGCATGGTCGACTTGTACAACAAGATTGCCACCTTGCCAGAATCCAAGCGTGAAGAAATCATGCGTGACTTGCACGCCTGCCACGAACACCGCCCAGAGTTGGCCATGGTCGACTCTGCCAAGGGCATCACCAATTTCCATTCCCCCAACGACGTGATCGCTGACGCATCCATGCCCGCCATGATTCGCAATGGCGGCAAAATGTGGGGTGCCGATGGCCGTTTGAAAGATGTGAAGGCGGTCATGCCTGAGTCAACTTTTGCGCGCATTTACCAAGAAATGATCAACTTCTGTAAGTGGCATGGCGCATTTGATCCCAAAACCATGGGCACAGTGCCTAACGTCGGTCTGATGGCGCAACAAGCCGAAGAATACGGCTCGCACGACAAAACCTTTGAAATCACCGAAGACGGCGTGGCCAACATCACAGATCTCGAAACGGGTGAAGTATTGCTTAGCCAAAACGTTGAAGCTGGCGATATCTGGCGCATGTGTCAGGTCAAAGATGCGGCCATTCGTGATTGGGTTAAATTGGCCGTCAACCGTGCCCGTAATTCAGGCATGCCCACTGTTTTCTGGTTGGACGCTTACCGTCCCCACGAAGCCCAACTGATCCGCAAAGTGAAGATGTATTTGCACGAGCACGACACCAATGGTTTGGACATCCAAATCATGAGTCAAGTGCGCGCCATGCGTTACACCCTCGAGCGCGTCGTTCGCGGCTTAGACACCATCAGTGCCACTGGCAACATCCTGCGTGACTACCTGACCGACTTGTTCCCAATCATGGAATTGGGCACCAGCGCCAAAATGCTGTCCATCGTGCCCTTGATGGCGGGTGGTGGCATGTACGAAACTGGTGCCGGTGGTTCAGCACCAAAGCACGTCAAGCAACTGGTTGAAGAAAATCACTTGCGCTGGGATTCTTTGGGCGAGTTCTTGGCATTGGCGGTTTCGCTGGAAGACTTAGGCATCAAGACTGGCAATGAAAAAGCCAAATTGTTGGCCAAAACCTTGGATGCAGCCACCGGTTCATTGCTTGCCAATAACAAAAACCCTTCCACCAAAACAGGTGAGCTTGACAATCGCGGTAGCCAGTTCTACCTGGCGATGTACTGGGCCCAAGAACTTGCCGCCCAAACAGCAGACAAGGATTTGCAGACCAAGTTCGCGCCTCTTGCCAAAGCACTCACCGAAAACGAGAAGAAAATCGTTGACGAGTTGAAGGCGGTTCAAGGCAAGCCCGTTGAAATTGGTGGTTACTACAAACCATCGCTTGAATTGCTTGAAAAAGTGATGTGCCCAAGCACCACATTCAATACCATCATCCAATCGGCCAAAGCCTAAGTGTTGACGATGTGAGTCATGACAGCCTATTGACAGGCTGTCCCATGACCTCCTTCAAAAAGCCGCTTTTAAAAGCGGCTTTTTTTTCGATCACAAGTGCACCTTTATTCAAAAAGGTCCGTCTGACTCACGTTTGCTTGTTTGATCTTCGGCTTAGCAACTGGTTTGACAACTTGAGCCCCCCCTTTGGGGTCCTTGATGGGAGACAACTCCAAAAGCGCAGGCACCGAAGAAGCCTTTGGCTGCTTCAGGGTTGCCGGTGACGCTGCAGGTCGGGTCATTTCGACGGGCCATCTCTTCAGGCGCTTTAACTCCCCCCTGTTCATGCACCGGTAAACAGCCAAAAGCCCTTGCGTCAATTCATCCTCCAGCAAAACATAGGCTTTTCCCAGCCATTCAATCTCTCGCCCTTTGATGGCCAAAGCCCCATTCAAAGAGGCCTTCATGTCTGTTCTTGAATATGCTGTGATGGCGCGCAATATAACTTTGTTCATGCGTAAGTCTAGTTGTTAAACGACAGGTTGAGTAACATTATGCCAAACAACATACAGTTGAACATCTTCTAGAAGCCTAACAATATGTTACATAACGGGCACTTAGATGTGTACAGCATCCCAAATCAACTTCAATGACAGCAAAAATAGGCCGACTTGGACGCATTTGAAAAACCACGCATCAGCGATCCGTCGCGTGAGGTAGGCACCCAGAAACGTACCCAGCAAGGCATATGGCACCAAGACGGCAATCTGCCAAAATTCAGCTTCACCGTAGGGGCTGAGGTTTTGGTAAGGTCCGACTTTGGCCAAATTGATGATGGCAAACAAGATGGTGGCGGTGCCCGCAAATTCTGCTTTGACCAACTTTTGGGGCAACACAAACACTTGAAAAGGCGGCCCGCCAGCGTGAGCAATGAAGCTGGTGAAACCTGCCACCCCACCCCAAAATACGCCCTTGGGAACCGACGCCGCAACTGGTTTTTCTGCCTGCCCGCGCTTAAACCATGTTTGCAAACAAAAGCTAACGCCCACCAAACCAATGAGGAATTTGATGGTGTGCTCGGAAATCAAAGCCGCAGTGAGCCACCCAAGCATGACACCCGCAACCCCGGCAGGCACTAAGATTTTCAAATTCACTAGGCTGTATTGCTTGCGATACAACCAAACGCCAACCGCATCCGATATAACAAAGAGAGGCAGCAAAAGCACGGCGGCTTTCACCGGCGACATGACCAAAGACAACACTGGCACAGACATCATGCCCACCAGTGGCAATCCCCCTTTGGACATGCCAATGAGCAATGCGGCAACACTGGCCAACACCCAATACTGATTCAATTCCATGTTGTCCCTTAGCGGCCGCAAGCTAGCGGCTCAATACGACTGTTGTGGGTATTTCAAAATGCGCCAGCAACTGAAGGTGGCAAAAGAAGCAATGCCCAGGGTGATCCAAATGACCCAGTGGTATTGCCCCGTGATGTCAAACACCTTGCCGGCAAGAACCGGGCCCAACAGGTTGCCTAAGGCAGCCCCCGTGTAAAGCGTCCCAATGATGGCCGCAACTGCTCGCCCGCCAAACAGATCCATGCAAATGGCAGGCAACAGTGACACGATGCTGCCATAACTCAAGCCAAACCAAAGTGCAAACACCGCAAAAGTCCAGCGGTCTTGGGCGCCAGCCCAAACAAGGTAGGACATGCCCATGAGACATTGCATCAGCATGAGGGTCTTGACGCGGCCTATTTTGTCCGCCAACCAACCGATGGCAAAGCGCCCCACCAAACTGCCGACACCAATCAACCCTACCAAGCCGACAGCTTGTGCTTCAGGCACGCCCGCGTCGCGAGCAGCAGCCGAAATGTGAGCAAAGGGAATGAACATGACGGGTGCACCAAAAAGCGTCCCCAAGTACAACCAACGGAATGATGGAGTTTTCAAGGCCTGGCCTAGCGACAAACCCGCCAACACAGAATGTCCGCCCGAGCCAGAAGGTGGTGCTCTTTCCAAAAGGAAAGACGCCAACAAGCCAATGAAAGCCACCCCTAAAGACAAAGTTTGGAGGGCATCTCGCCATGTCATTTCTGTCAGCAAATAGCTGACCACCACAGGCAGTACAAGCGTGCCAGCACCAACCCCAGAACTGGCAATACCCGATGCCAGACCACGTTGGTGTGTAAACCAGGGCTGAACTGAAGCGATGGAAGGCGTGTACACCAGTGCAATTCCCAAACCCACCAGCAGGCCATAGCTGAGATAAAGGCCAACAATTGATTGCGCTTGGCTGGTCAGGTAAAGGCCCATCGCAATGACGGCCATGCCCAACATGCAAACCACGCGAGGGCCCCAGCGATCGGCCAACATACCGCCAAATGCGCCCATCACAAAGTACACCAACCCACACAGACCAAATATCCAAGACACATCCGCCCGCTGGGCATCGAACTCGTTGGCGAAGTTTTCAAAAAATGCGGCGAATGAATAGGAAACACCAAAAATAATGGCCAGGCAAACAAATGTTGCCCACACCACGACCCAGGCTTTGCGCGATGCCGGCATAGAGCTCTTTGAGCGCGTAGTCATGCAAACCTTCCATGCGAATTTGAACTTGGCCGCAAGTTTAGTATTTTTCTAGACCTGCGCCCTGTTTGATCTTATCGTTCACATTCACCGCCGCTGTTCGCGAACATGACTCAGAAAAAGGCTACCATGAGAACACCTGGTCAGCGCCCTGGCCGTCGACCTCACTTCTTTTGAAGTCTTGAAAAGAAAGTACTGCACATGAGCTCCTCCATTACCCCTCGTTTGCCTGGCATTCGCTTTGTTCACTCGCCAGGTCCGACGCGTGTGCCCGATGAAGTCATGCATGCCATGCAGCGCCCCATGACAGATTTGGCCGATCCGCGAGTGGCCGCGCTCATTGCGGCATGTGAAAAAGGCATGAAAGAGTTGCTCAAGTCTCCCCAATCTGATGTGTACTTTTATGCCAGCAATGGTCACGGTGTTTGGGAAGCCGTGGCGGCCAATTTAGGCTCCGACCAACACAGCCTACTGATTGCGGGCTCTGGTCATTTTTCTGATCAATGGGCCATTCAAACTGAAGGCCTAGGCCTGTCTGTGATCCGCACAGCGCATCAGCAGGGCCAGCGCATTGATGTAGCGGCCATTGAAGCGGCATTGCGAGCAGACACGGCACACCGCATCGCAGCGGTGATGGCGGTGCACACCGACACAGCCAGCGGCATGACCAGTGACTTAGCAGCCATACGACAAGCCATCGACCGCACAGGCCATCCCGCACTTTATGTGGTCGATGTGGTGGCCTCCTTGGCTGCCGCGCCCTTTGACATGGATGCTTTGGGTGTCGATGTGTGTTTGGGCAGTTCGCAAAAAGGACTCATGATGCCGCCCGGTTTGGGGTTTGTAGCGGCCAACGCCAAAGCTTTTGCTTGGTCAAACCAACACGCAAAACCTCGCTTTTATTGGAGCTGGCAGGAGCGGCGCACAGACAACCAATCTGCCAAGTTTTGTGGCACACCCCCCCTCGCCCATTTGGCAGGGCTTGAGGTGTCCCTGAGCTTGCTGAAAGCCGAAGGCTTGGACGCGGTATTTGCCAGACACCAACGCTTGGGTGGCGCTGTGCAGGCGGCCGTGCGCTGCTGGGCAACTGCAGGCGCCGTCAAACTGCATTGCCAAGACCCAGAGGGGTTTTCTTCCTCGGTCACAGCCGTTGAAGTTGCCAAAGACATTGACCCAGAGGCGCTGCGTGTTGTTGCGCGCGAAAAGTTTCAAGTGGCCATGGCGGGTGGACTGGGACCGTTGGCAGGTCGTGTCTTTCGCATTGGCCATTTGGGCGACATGAACGAACCCATGATTCTGGGCGCTCTGGCGGGCATTGAGGCCGCCATGACCGTGCAAAAAGTGCCTTACGGTCCCAATGGCTTGGCGGCAGCCATTGCCTATTTGGCGCAGCACACACCTTGACGAGCCCCATGCCGCATTGCGTTTTAAGACACGTGATGCGGTATGTGAAGCGACTCGTAAAGTGGCAGTATTTCCTGACGAATGCGTTTGAAATAATAGGCATAGGTACAAGCAGCAATGAGCGCCACAATGCCAAACAAGGCCAGTGCAAATTGACTGCCCATCCAGTCGGCCAGCCAACCCGAGCACAATGAGCCCACTGGGGACATGCCCAAAAATGACATGACATAAAGCGCCGCCACACGGCCACGCAACTCATCTGGCACGATGCTTTGCAGCACGGTATTGGTGGATGCGGCTGTCAGCATCATGCACATTGCAGAGATAAACAACATTGGCAATGCCAGCCACAAACTGGGCGCAAAAGAAAATGCGATCAAGGTGATGCTGGCCACACCAGCGCTCCATCCGATGACCTTGAACAAGCCACGAATGTTGGTGCGAGAGGCCAAATAAAGCATGCCACAGACAGCACCCAATCCGGCAGAGCTGTAAAGTAAACCCAAGGTGCGAGAATCGCCATGAAAACGCTGGCTTGCAAACCAAGGCATCAGGGAGCCATAGGATTGCAAGCAAAAACTGCTGATGGCCAATAACACCAAGGCACAGCGACTCGGGAAAAATCCGTAGGCATAGTCAACTCCCACCATCAACTGCTTGACGATGCCAGCCTGGCTTTTGCGCGGCACATGTTTGGCGATGTGCGTTGCCTTCAAGGCAAACAGAACGGCCAAACGCAAGGTGCAATTGGTGGCAAAACTCCACACCTCGCCAAAAGCAGCCGTGACCAGCCCACCCAGCATCGGGCCAATGAAGCGTGCACCATTCATGACCGTAGAGTTCAGCGCGATGGCATTGGTCAAGACCTGCCGGTCAGGCAATAATTTGGAAATTAAGGCTTGCCGGGCAGGCGCATCAAAAGCATTGCCCAAACCCAGAACCGCATTGCCTGCTACCACATGCCACGCCTCTATGTGCCCACTGAGCATCAAAGCCAGCATCACCAGAGACTGCATCATGGCCAATGCATTGGTGGCAAACAAGACACGGCGCACATCCAAACGGTCAATGAGCACACCGGCAAATGGGGTGATCACCAACATGGGAATTTGCAAACTGAAGGCCGATAAACCGAGCATCAAGGTAGAGTCGGACAAACGGTAGACCAACCAGCTGGTGGCAATCAATTGAACCCAGTTGCCGATTTGAGAGGTGCCCTGCCCCACAATGAACAAGCGAAAATTCCGGTGCTGAAGGGCACGCAGACTGTTCGGCAGTTTCATGGGTTGGTATCCTCAGCAAGAGTCAGATTTGAAAACTCATTTTAGTGTCGCACGCAATGGCAAAATGCGTCATATTCCAAAACCTCACACATGAGCATATTCACATGATTCAAAGATTTGATGTTGGCACGCGATTGTCCGAAATGGCCATACACAATGGCGTGGTGTATTTAGCGGGCCAGATTCCAGAAGACCCCAACTTGGGCATCGAAGGCCAAACTCAACAAGTTTTGAATGCTATTGACAAATTGTTAGCGCGCGCAGGCACAGACAAAAGCAAACTGCTGATGGTCCAAATTTTCTTGGTGGACTTGAAAGACTTTGAGGGCATGAACAAAGTTTGGGATGCGTGGGTGGTACCTGGCCACACCCCCCCCAGGGCCACCGTGCAAGCCAACCTGGCTTCTCCCAAATGGCGCTTGGAAGTGGTGGCCACTGCTGCCATTTAAACGGCAGACTGCTTCATTTGGGATTCATTGGGCAAAAACAAAACAATCAGAGCGCCCAGTGCGGCTACGCCCGATGCCGCCATCATCAAAGAGGTAAAGCCTGCAGCCTTCACAAACGGGCCCAGGGCATACACAGCCATTGAGCTGATGCCAAACGAGATGGCAATCCGCGTGCCACTGACGCGTGAGCGCATGGCATCGTCAATGTAGCGAACCACCATGGTGTCACTGAATGGGATGGCCGCAAAAACCATCACCATGTACGCAATGGCAGCCACATACCAAGCCCAGCCCGAAGATTGTGATGCAAAGGCAAAGCTCACAATTTGCAAAAACAAAACACTGAAAAACAAAGGCTTTACGGGCAACCAGTCGAGCAATCGACCCACCACCAATTGGGCCAACGATGCCACCGCATAAATCAATGCCAACAACATGCCTAAACGCGTGGGATCGGACACCAAGCCATCCAGTCGTTCGGCCAACAATTGCGCATTGCCGTTGGTGGTCATGTTGAACAACAAGCTCGTCGTGGTTGAGGTGGCCACCATGACGGCAAAGGTGCGCCAAGCCAGATGTTTGGGCAATTGGACCACGTTTGATTTCTTTTTGGACGGCGCAGACGTTTCAGTGGGCGCAGACCATGCAAACAAAAAACCGCACAAGACGGACACCAAAGCCGGCACCACAAATGCCACGCGCCACCCTTGCCAAGCCACCAACAACCCAGTTGACAATGCAGCCATGGCAATACCCAAGTTGCCTGCCAAGCCATTGACCCCGATGGTCAGGCCGGGGCGAACAGACTTTTGCACCAACAAAGGAATACCCACCGGATGGTAAATGGCTGAAAAAATGCCAAGTACGGTTAAAGCGATGGCCATCTGCTCAGGCGTTTGAGTCATGGAAACGGCCATGGCGGACAGGCCCATGCCAAAAAAGAAAACCAACATCATTTGTCGCCGCCCCCACAGATCACCTAAGCGACCGGCAGGAATGGAGCCCAGGCCAAACATGACGAATGCCCCCACGGTATAGGGCATCATGTCTTCCCAACGACCGACGCCAAAGTCATTGGCAATGGCGCCCACAGCCGTTGCAAAAATTAATAAAAACAAATGATCGAGCGCGTGGCCCACGTTCAACAGCAAAGATGCAATTTTTGGCATGAGGTCTCTTAGATGGTGTCCAAGTTGAATTAAACCGCGATTTGGTGGCGCCTAGGTGACCGGCACACATGCAAGCAAGGGAATATCCTGTGCATGATTTTGAAAAATTCTCATAGGCTAGCCCTACATTTCAAATTTGGAGTAAGACATGACATCCTTTCAGAAAAAGCTTTCCAACCGTCGCCGCCTGACATGGCTCACGGGCGTGTCGCTGGCCCTTGGCCTGTCCGGCATGTTGATGTCTGCCCCTGCCGCGCTCGCTCAAAGTTTCCCCAGCAAGCCCATCCGACTGGTGTGCCCCTTCCCTCCAGGTGGTGCCGTTGACATTGCATCCCGCGCCATAGCGCTCGAACTGTCCAAAACGCTGGGTCAGCCCGTCACGGTCGACAACAAACCCGGCGCAGGCGGCAACATTGGCAGTGCTGAAGTTGCACGCTCAAGCCCTGATGGCCACACCTTGCTCATGACCACCAGCGGCATCCAGGCCATCAATCCAGCCCTTTACGCCAAGATGCCCTTCGACCCCAGCAAAGACCTGATGCCTGTCTCTGCGTTGGTATCCCTGAACAATGTGCTGGTGTTGCACCCATCCGTCAAAGCAAACTCTGTCAGTGAAGTGATTGCACTGGGCAAGAATCCTGCTAGCGCCCTTAACTATGCGTCCAGTGGCAGTGGCACCAGCACGCACATGTCGGGTGAAATGTTTCGCGCACTGTCCAACATCCCCATGACGCACATTCCCTACAAAGGCAGCGCCCCCGCCATGAATGATTTATTAGGCGGCCAAGTCATGATGATGTTTGACAACATTCCATCTGCGTTGCCACACATCAAGGCAGGCAAACTTAAAGCCTTGGCCACGACCGGTGCCAAGCGCGATCCCTCACTGCCAGATGTTCCCACCATTTCAGAAGCTGGCCTCAGCGGTTACGAATCTGGTGTTTGGTTTGGTTTGATGGTGGCCGCCAACACACCTCGAGAGATCGTCAACAAACTCAATGCTGAAGTGGTCAAGGGCAGCAAATCACCCGACTTCGTCAAACGCATGACCGAGTTGGGCTACATCATTTACGGCACAAGTCCTGAGACAATGGCCGACATGAACAAGGCTGAAGTTCAGCGTTGGGGGCCCATTGTCAAAGCCTCAGGCGCTAAAGCCGACTGATGAAGTCACCCGCCAGTTGCCAGTTGAAAGTCATATGAGTTCTTCTTTGAAAATCGTTTTCCATGGCGATAATGCCGCCAATTTTCGAACAGGACTAGAGGACTTGCTGCACCATCGACATCAAATTGTGTCGGTCTCTCAAGGGATCGACCAAGCGGGTGAAAAAGAACATTTCGAAACCGCAGATGTGGTGGTGGGCGTTGCCTTAAACACAGACATGCCCACTCCCCACAACATGCGTTTGCTGCAAGCACCAGCGGCCGGCACCGATGGCATTCAACGCAATTGCCTGCCGTCAAAGGCACAGCTGGCAAATTGCTTCGGCCATGAAAACGCCATTGCCGAATATGTCATGGCAGCTCTATTGGCGCGGCATGTCCCTTTGCTGGAAGCCGATCGTGCATTGCGTCAAGGCGAATGGCATTATTTTGCAGGCCGTCCAGGCGCACTCAGAACCGAATTAGGCGCTCAAACGCTGGGCCTGCTTGGCTTTGGCCACATTGCAAAAACATTGGCCCACCGTGCCAAGGCCTTTGGCATGCGCGTCGTGGTGGCCAACCGAAGTGCCGTGAACAGCCCAGATGTCGATCAAAGTTTTTCACTTTCGCAGCTTTCCGACTTCATGGCTGCATGTGATGCAGCCGTGATCACACTGCCTCTTACCGACAACACGCGCAGCTTGGTCAATGCTGAAGCCATTGATTGCATGCGCCCCAACGCCCTCTTGGTCAATGTAGGACGTGGCGCGGTCATTGATGAATCCGCGCTGCATGAGGCACTTCTAAAGCAGCGAATTGGGGGCGCCATCATTGACACCTGGTACCAATACCCCAACACTGACAAGGCTGTCTGCGCCCCTTCGCAATTTGATTTCGCCAGCCTTGCCAACGTTCTCATGACACCGCACATGTCTGGCTGGACAGAAGGAACTGTGCAAAGACGCAGGCAAACCATTGCGGACAACATCAATCGCCTGAGCGAAGGCCAACCGCTGTTGAATTTAATCAGCTAAGTTGGCACTGCACACACACTAAGTGCTCTGTCTTGCAATGATGTGAAAACCCAAATCGAGTTGTGGTTGATCCGGTGTTTCACCATGCATCAATTGCAACAGCATTTGGGCAGCCGCTTCACCAACCTGCGCACGCGGTGTTCTCACAGTGGTCAATGGTGGCCACATTTGATCACTGCCAGTCAAATCATTGAAACCCGCAATGGCCACCTGATGCGGCACGGCAATGCCTAATCGCAGCGCCGCCAGCAATGCCCCCTGAGCCAAGTCGTCATTGCAAAAGAAAATGGCATCAACGGCTTGGCTTTGCTTCATGATTTGCTCAAACATCACCCCCCCCAAAGCCAGCGAGGAGGCAGCAGGATTGAGCCACTCTAAAGTTGGGTCGTACAAATTTTGGGCTTTAAGCGCCTTGCGCCACCCCTGCAACCGCTGCATCACCCGTGGATCAAGTTGTGCGGCAGCAAAGACAATGCGTTGTTTACCTTGGGACAGAAGATGTTGCGTCATTGCCTCGCCCGCATCGGTTTGCCGAAATCCCACGCAATAGGGGCCGGCGTCTGCTGCGCCCCCCTCTAAAACATCCGGCGGTATGGGGTGATTGACTTCAGGCAGGTCCATTAAATGCACGCAAGGCACATTGCTGCGTGCCATGAGTTTTTGAGTGGTTGGACTGTGATCCAAACCAGTGATGAGCATGCCAGCGGGTCGGTGGTGCAACTGTTCTCGCAACAGTTGTTCTTCTTCGCTGGTGTTGTAATGGGTCACACCCATCAGTGTTTGAAAACCTGCGGCGCGTAAGGTTCTTTGCGCGGCTTCTAGCAAATCCACAAACAATGTGTTCGACAGCAAGGGGATCAAGATGGTCACATGATCACTGCGCTGTGAAGCCAGTGCACGTGCAGCCGGATCTGGCACATACCCTAACTTGTCAGAAACAGACAACACCCGTTCGACCAACTCTGGGTCCACGGCCCTCTCACCTCTCAGCGCACGTGAAACCGTGCTGGGACTGACACCCGCAGCATGGGCCACATCGTTCAAGGTGATGCGGCCTGTAGAACGGTGATTTTTGGGTCGGTTTGGCGACATTTTCAAGGGTTTTTCCGTAGGGAAACTGAATTCAATTTAGCTAGGATAGCGCTATCCAAAGAATTTAACAGCAAAAATCAAAACCACTCAGCCATCGATTTCCCTAATGAAAAATTGAAATTTTATAATTTCTCTTTTTTTTACATTTCGGACAGCGCTGTCCTCCTTGACAAAATCTCATCACGCCATGCACACCGAAGATCAAGCACTGAGAATCATCGTGATGGGCGTCTCTGGTTGCGGCAAATCAACCTTGGCTCAAGGTTTGAGCCAAACCCTTCAGTTGCGAATGAAGGACGGAGATGAACTGCACTTGCCAGAAAGTGTAGAGAAAATGCGTGCTGGCGTTGCGCTCCAAGACGAAGACCGTTGGCCTTGGTTAGACCGCATTGCGCAATACCTGACAGCGACTGAAGGCAGCCACTCGCCCGGCGGCATCGTAGCCTGCTCTGCCCTCAAACGCATCTACCGTGATCGGATTCGCAAACAAGCAGGTCCTGTGCTGTTTTTGTTTTTAGACGGTCACCCAGAACTCATTCGTCAGCGCATGCAACAACGTGTGGGTCACTACATGCAGGCGGGCTTGTTGGACAGCCAACTTCAGACGCTTGAAAAACCCACCCCCGATGAGCACGATGTCATCACACTGTCCATCGATCAACCTGTTGCGCAAATTCTTCAACAGGCACTCGCAAACTTGAAGACGCCTACGCTTCAAGCCCTCCCCTGAATTACAAACAACATAGGATTTTCATGTTCATTCGCTGCGCATTTTTTCAAGGCAATGTCAAACCCGGCAAAGAGCAAGCCTTCAACGACTACATCCGCAAAGAACTTGTGCCACTTTGGACGCGCTTTCCGGGCGCTCAGGAAGTGCGTGTTTTGCGTCAAGTCGAGAGTGATGTTGCAGACCCTCACTTCGGCATGGTTTTGTCAGTGCGCTATCCCACGCGTGAATCTATCGAAATTGCCTTGGCCTCTGAAGTACGCCTCAAGAGCCGAGAGGTTTCAAAAGATCTGATCGCCATGTTCGATGGCACCGTGTTCCATACCGTGTTCAGTGCCGATGAGTACGCACTGCCCACAGATTAATTTTTCTCAACCCGTAAAACAACCACAGGAGTCAATACCATGAAAATTTCTCGCATTCTCGTTGCTTGCTTGATCGCTAGCATGGGCTCGGCCGCATTCGCGGCCAAGTTCAACCTCAAAATGGGTCACGCCGTGAACACCACGGACGGCCAACATGCTGCCGCCCTGAAATTGGCAGAGCTGGTCAAGCAGCGTACCAATGGCGACGTTGAAATCACCATTTTCCCAGCCAATCAGTTGGGCAACGATGCGGCCATGATCAATGGCGTTCGCGGTGGCACGATTGACATCGTGTCAAGTGGCGCATCCAACTTCAATGGCATTGTGCCCAACACAGCCGCGATGGAATTGCCCTTCGTGTTTCGCAGCGCCCAACATGCATACACCGTTTTGGATGGCGCAGTTGGCACTGGCGTGCTAAACGAATTGGCACCCCATGGCATGAAAGGTTTGGCCTATTGGGAAAACGGCTGGCGTTCATTCACCAACAACAAGCGTCCGGTGAACAAGCCAGAAGATTTGAAGGGCTTGAAGATTCGCTCCACACCAAACCCTTATCACATTCAAGCTTTCAAACTGCTTGGCATGAACCCATCACCAATGCCCATCGCCGAACTGTACACAGCGTTGGAAACAGGCACCTTTGATGCACAAGAACATCCCATCAATGTGACTTGGTCATCTAAGTTTTATGAGGTGCAAAAACACTTAACCGTGAGCAACCACGTTTACTCACCATTGGTTGTGGCCATGAACAAAGGCAAGTTTGATTCACTGCCCGCCAACTACCAAACCATTGTGGTTGATGCAGCTCGCGAAGCCGCCAAGTACCAGCGTAATCTGAATGCATCCAACGCAGGCAAAGTGATTGCAGACCTGAAAAAGTCTGGCATGCAAATCGTTGAAAATGTTGACATGGCCCCGTTCCAGAAAATTGTTTCGGCTGAAATTGCCAAGACATTTGGTGAAAAGAACGGTCCAGCCTTGTTGCAAGCCATCGAAAAGACCAAGTAACTTGAGCTTTGAAAGCCCTCTTCTCAGGAAGAGGGCTTTTTAATGTGTGAACCCTATGAAAAAAATCAACGATCTATTTTTTCGACTTGCTGAACTCACCTTGGTGATCATGTTGTCTGCCATGGTCATCATGGTTTTTGGCAACGTTGTTTTACGCTATGGCTTTAACGACGGCATCATCAGCTCCGAAGAATTGTCGCGGTTCTTGTTCATTTGGATTACATTTTTGGGCGCCATTGTCACGATGCGTGACAACGCGCACCTTGGACTCGACTCTGTGGTTCGCAAGCTCAGTCTCAATGGCAAAAAAATGGCCTTTGGTATTTCTAATTTGCTGATGCTCGGTTGCTGTGCGCTCATGTTTTATGGCACTTTCAAACAGCACGGCATCAATGCAACCACTCGTTCTGGTGTCACAGAACTACCCATGAGCTGGGTATATGGCGTGGGCTACATCACCAGCATTGCCATGGGCCTGATGATCGTCGGAAAATTGGTTCGACTGGCCAAAGGTGACTTCAGCGAAGCGGACCTGATCCAAGTGACAGACTCTGAGGAAGATGCCAAGCCACACATGCAGGAGTCTGCCAAATGACCGTTCTTGTTTTCATCGGCTCATTATTGGCCGCCATGGCTTTGGGCATGCCACTGGCTTTCTCACTGATCGTTTCAGGTGTTGCACTCATGCTGCACCTCGACAACTTTGACACGCAAATTGTGTCGCAAAATTTAATCAATGGCGCCGACAACTTCCCATTGATGGCGGTGCCATTTTTCATGTTGGCGGGCGAATTGATGAACGCTGGTGGCATGAGCCGACGCATCGTTAATTCGGCATTGGTATGGGTGGGTCACTTCAAAGGCGGCTTGGGTTATGTGGCTGTGTTTGCTGCCATCATCATGGCCAGCTTGTCTGGTTCTGCAGTTGCTGACACAGCGGCTTTGGCCGCAGTGTTGATGCCCATGATGCGCGATGCGGGTTACCGCATGGATCGCTCAGCGGGCCTGATTGCCGCTGGCGGCATCATTGCCCCCGTCATTCCACCGTCGATCGGCTTTATCTTGTTTGGTGTAATTGGCGGCGTGTCCATTTCCAAACTTTTCATGGCTGGTATTTTCCCTGGCATTTTAATGGGCGTTGCCTTGCTCATCACATGGTGGGTTGTCGCGCGAAAAGACGATGTCAAAGTGTCTGAACGCGTTCCCATGAAAGAAAAAATTCGCGTTTCAATCGATGCATTTTGGTGCTACCTTTTGGCCATCACCATCATTGGCGGCATGAAAATGGGCATCTTTACACCCACAGAAGCCGCCGTCGTTGCGGTGGTTTACTCGCTTCTGATTGGCCTGTTTGTTTACCGCGAAATCAAAGTCAAAGACTTGTACGGCATCATTCTGGCAGCGGCCAAAACCTCTTCTGTGGTGATGTTCTTAGTCGCCGCCGCTTTGGTGTCTGCATGGCTCATTACCATTGCCAACATCCCAGCGCAAGTGGTTGAAATGCTGCGGCCCTTCATCGACAACCCAACCTTACTGATGATCCTGTTGATGCTGGTGGTGTTGGTGGTGGGTACGGCTCTCGACTTTGCACCCACCGTGCTAATTTTGACCCCAGTCTTAATGCCCTTGGTACGTGAAGCAGGCATCAATCCCGTCTACTTTGGCGTCTTGTTCATCATCAACAATGCCATCGGCTTGCTCACACCCCCAGTGGGTACGGTCCTCAACGTGGTTTGCGGTGTAGGCCGTATTCCCATGCACGAAGTGATTCGCGGCGTCATGCCCTTCTTGATATCTCAAGTCGTGGTCATGGGTCTCTTAATTGCCTTCCCCATCTTGGTGATGGGTCCTCTTAAATGGTTATCAAGTTAATTTGAATACGTCATGACAGTTCTCAGCTCCTTTCAATTGAACGGCAAATTAGCCCTGATCACGGGCTCATCTGCCGGCATTGGTTTTGCCTTGGCGCGCGCTTTGGGTGAAGCAGGTGCCCATGTGGTGATCAATGGTCGCAATGCGCAAAAAGTTTCTGCCGCAGCCCAAACACTGAAAGCCGAGGGCATCACGGTCAGTGAATCCATCTTTGATGTGACCGACGCCAAATCGGTCGCAGATGCGGTGAACCAAATAGAAACCCAAGTGGGTGCCATTGATATTTTGGTCAACAACGCTGGCATGCAAATTCGGGGCCCCTTGCATGAATACAACGACGACGATTGGCACACCCTCATGCGGACCAACCTCGACAGCGTTTACTACGTCGGCAAAATGGTGGCCCAACAAATGATTCCACGTGGTAGGGGCAAGATCATCAACATTTGCTCGGTTCAAAGTGAATTAGGCCGCCCAGGCATTGCGCCCTACACGGCCTCCAAAGGCGCCGTCAAAATGTTCACCAAAGGCATGGCCATCGACTGGGGTCAATTTGGCATTCAAGTCAATGGCATTGGCCCCGGCTATTTCAAAACTGAATTGAACCAAAAACTGGTCGACGACCCGCAGTTTTCATCCTGGCTGATTGGACGCACCCCCAGCAGACGTTGGGGCGATGTTGAAGATTTGGGAGGCGCAGCCGTCTTTTTGGCCAGCGATGCGTCTAAATTTGTGAATGGCCACATCCTGTACGTGGATGGTGGCGTCACGGCTACACTCTAAGCATTGAAACGAAGATTCCCCATAAGGCTCAAACATGCGCGCTCTGATCTGCCACTCTGCCAAAGATTTAAGAATTGAAACCACTGAATTGCCAGCCATGGGGCCCGATCAAGTTCGTGTCAAAGTTGCCTTTGGTGGCATTTGTGGTTCCGATTTGCATTACTACCAACATGGTGGTTTTGGCACGGTCCGCATCAAGCAGCCAATGGCCTTGGGACACGAAATTTCAGGCGTGGTAGATGGTCTGGGCGCCAATGTGAAGCACCTGGCCGTAGGCCAACGCATTGCCATTTCCCCTTCCCGTCCTTGCGGTTCATGCCGCTTTTGCCAACTGGGGCAGCAAAATCATTGCTTAAACATGCGTTTCTTTGGCAGCGCCATGCCTTTCCCACACATTCAAGGCGCGTTTGCTGAACAACTCATCATTGAAGGCTATCAGGCCCACCCTATTGGTCAACACCTTAGCTTGTCTGAAGCTGCCCTGGCAGAACCCTTGTCTGTCGGCTTGCACGCCATTCAACGTGCAGGCGGCGTGCTGGGCAAGCAAGTGTTTGTCACTGGCTGCGGCCCTATTGGCTCCTTGTTAATCGGCGCATTGCGTCGTGCCGGGGCCGCCCGCATTGTGGCCGCCGACATTGCCGACCTGCCCTTGAAGTGCGCCAAAGACATGGGGGCCGACGAAACCATCAACCTCAAAACCCAGCCCGAGTTGCTCGACAAATACAAAGTAGACAAAGGCCAGTTTGAGGCCGTCTTTGAAGCCTCTGGCAGCGAACCCGCTTTGCGTGCTGGCTTGGATGTCATCATGCCGCGAGGTGTCTTGGTGTCTGTTGGCATGGGTGGCGACATGAGCATTCCCATGACGCAATTGGTGGCCAAAGAAGTTGACATGCGAGGCACCTTCCGCTTTCACGCAGAATTTGCCAACGCCGTTCAATTTCTCAATTCTGGCTTGATCAATGGCAAACCCGTGATCACCGGCATTTTGCCCATGGACAAAGCGGTGGATGCGTTTGAGTTGGCTTGCGACAAATCGCAGTCCTTGAAAGTTCAAATCGACTTTGAAGCTGCTTGATGAAAAGCCAAGTTGACCATTTGGTCGTAGCAGCCCATAGCTTGCAACAAGGCGTTGAGTGGTGTGAGTCTGTGTTGGGTATCACGCCTGCAGCGGGCGGCGAACACGAGAAATACGGCACACACAATCGCCTGTTCAAAATTGCCACCCCCACCTTTCCAGTGGCCTACTTAGAAATCATTGCCATCAACCCCGATGCCGTGATTGAAAAGAAACCAGCGCCTACTCGGTGGTTTGATTTAGACAACAAAGCACTTCAGCTTGAGTTGGCCAAGTCACCCAGGCTCATTCACTTTGTGGCCAACACCGAAAACATTCAAGATGCACGGCATGCATGGAAGGCTCAAAGCATTGATCGTGGCCCCATCATTCATGCCAGTCGCAAGACGCCTAAAGGCATGCTGCAGTGGCAGATTACCGTTCGTCCCGATGGCGAGCGTTTGTTCAACGGCACGCTGCCTACCCTCATTCAATGGGGCAAGCCCGAGGCAGCTGACCCCATGAAATTGCATCCACGAAATCATTTGCCTCGATCTGGCATTTCACTGAAAAGTTTGTCAGTCAGTCATGCCAGCGCTGGCAAATTGCAAGATGCTTACGATGCCATTGGGCTTGCCAATGTCGGTGTCACCGAAGGGCCCGCAAACATCACTGCCACACTGCAAACCCCCAAAGGCTTGGTTACTTTGGAAAGCTTAGGGATCTGAAACATGAGGCACTCGCAACAGTCACAATCTGCTAGCGAGTCGGCCATCATGGATGTGCTCATTGTGGGCGCCGGTCTTTCTGGCATTGGTGCGGCCAGGCATTTGCAAATGCATTGCCCCCAAACCAGTTGGTGCATTTTGGAAGCCCGCGAAGCCATAGGTGGCACCTGGGATTTGTTCAAATACCCCGGCATTCGCTCCGACTCCGACATGTACACCCTGGGCTACTCATTCAAGCCTTGGATTGACCACAAGTCGATTGCCGATGGCAAAACCATTCGCCAGTACATCCAAGACACGGCTGACGAAAACGGCATCTCAGCACACATCAAGCATGGTCACGCTGTGACGCACGCCAGTTGGTCCACAGATGAGTCGTGTTGGACCGTCACCGCTAATCGCACTCAGACGTCAGATGCCGTCATTCTTAAAACGCGTTTTTTGTATTTTTGCTGTGGTTATTACAGCTACAAAAAGGGCTACCAACCCGAGTTTCCTGGGCAAGCATCCTTTCAAGGGCAATGGGTGCACCCCCAGTTTTGGCCAGAACACTTGAAGTACGACGGACAAAAAGTAGTGGTCATCGGCAGCGGTGCCACAGCTGTCACCCTAGTCCCTGAAATGGCCAAAACCGCAGCGCATGTCACCATGCTACAAAGGTCACCCACATATGTGATTGCTCGGCCAGGTGAAGACCATGCATCCCTGTGGTTGCAAAAGTATTTGCCCATGAAGTGGGCTTATCAGCTCACCCGTACCAAAAACGTTGTGATGGGCATGCTCACCTACCAACTGGCCAGACGGCAACCTGCATTTGTCAGACGCTATTTGGTCAAAATGGCGGCGCGTCAATTGCGCTCGGATCAAACAGCCCAACATTTTTCCCCGCGCTACAAGCCATGGGACGAACGCTTGTGTGTGGTGCCCGATGGCGATTTGTTCAGACAAATTCGGCATGGCAAAGCCAGCGTGGTCACCGACACCATTCAAAGCATTTTGCCTAAGGGCATTCAACTCAGCAGTGGACAAACACTGGAGGCTGACATCATTGTGTCTGCCACAGGCTTGTCGTTGAACATCTTAGGCGACATTCACATTGAAGTGGATGGCCTGCCGTTCAAGGCCTCTGATCAAATGGCGTATCGCGGCATGTGGCTTTCGGGCTTGCCAAACGCCATCATGACCTTTGGCTACACCAATGCCTCTTGGACCCTGAAGGCTGACCTCACAGCCCTTTACACCTGTCGCCTTCTCAATTACATGAAGAAGAAAGGCTTCCAAAAAGCGGTGCCTGTCAAAGACGCTGACGTACAAGAAGCTGACTACTTGTCATTCACGTCGGGCTATGTGAAAAGGGCAAGCGCTGTATTGCCCAAGCAAGGCACACGGGCACCTTGGCAAGTGAATCAGAATTATTTAAAAGACATCCTTTTAATCAAGTATGGGCGCCTGAACGATGGCGTCATGCAATTCAGTTAGTGGCTGCGTTCGAGGTATTTTCAATGCTAGTGTTATGGCTTTTGTTTTTGGTATTCATGGGTTTGGCGGGCTTGGTTTTGTTTGCCAGTTTTTCAAACAAAAAAGCCGAACAATACTTACCGCCATCTGGGCAATTTGCAAAACTGAAAACAGCCCGAGTTCATTACGTCGATCAAGGCCAAGGTCCTGTCCTTGTGCTGGTGCATGGACTCGCTGGCAATTTGCACAATTTCACCTACGCGGTATCAACGCCACTTTCGGAAAACTACCGTGTGATCAGTGTGGACCGTCCAGGCTGCGGTTACTCTACAAGAGACTCTCAAGCAGATGCCAGCCTAGAGGCGCAAGCCGATACCTTGGTAGAACTTCTCGACCACCTGAACATTGAATCGGCGGTGTTTGTGGGGCACTCCTTAGGAGGCGCTATTTCTTTGGCGGCGGCCCAGCGTCATCCCGCACGCATCACAGCATTGGCCCTCATTGCCCCCCTCACCCACATGCCCGAGGAAACCTTGCCTGTTTTTAAGGCGCTCGACATTGCATCTCCCAGTGTTCGACAGTTTGTCGGATGGACTTTTGCCATTCCTGGCACGCTGTACCGCATGTCTAAAAGTTTGAAGATTATTTTTGGTCCAGAAAAAGCGCCTCGAGATTTCGCCATTCGTGGAGGCGGCATCATGGCACTCAAACCACAGACGTTCATTACCGCTTCCAGTGACATTCAAAACGTTGCATGGAGCATGCCCAACATTGAAGCAGCCTATGCCAGCATGACCACCCCTGTGCATGTTTTGTATGGCCGTGAAGATCGCATTCTTAGCGCAAAACTCAACGGAGAAGATTTGCCTCAGCGTCTGTCAGGCACGCAGTTGACCCTCATCAGTGGCGGTCACATGCTGCCTGTGACGCAGGCTGAGGTCACGTGTCAATTTATTTCAGGTGTGGCCGGAAAGGCGACTGGTTTAGCCCCCTGATGCCACACTTTGTATTTGTGCATCACTTCCAAATAGGCCGCTGACTGCTCAAAATTTTCAAGCCACCCCTTGAGTGCTGGCCAAGGCTGCGCATCAAACCATTCGCGATCGGTTTTGGCAAACTGTCTTACAAAAGGCGCAATGGCTGCATCGACCCAAGTCCATTTCTCGCCCATCAGGCAGGCGCTTGACATCAAACGGGTATTCAGTTGTTGCAAGAACACAGAACCGGCTTCACGGTGGCGCAAACCGTCTGTGAGTTCGTAGCGGTTGGGATATTTGTAACGGTCTAAGTTGTTCTTAAATTCGCCATCACATGAACTCACCCATTCCAGGGCTTGCGCATGATGGGCTTTTCCAACGGTTGACCAATGGCTTGGATCATTTTGTTCAAGCGCCCACTGCATGATGTCCAAACTCTGCTCGAACACCTTGTCTTTTAAGACCAATACAGGCACCGTGCCTTTCGGTGAAGCCGACAGCATGCTTTCAGGTTTTTGCGACAAAGCAATTTCGCGCATTTCACATCGAATGCCACTGGCCAGCAGCGCCAAACGCGCTCTCATGGCATAAGGACACCGACGGAAAGAATACAAAATGGGTGCGTCTTGCGGCAACAAAGCAGCCACCTTTTCTTGACGTTGTGGGGTACCAATGTGATTGATTTGACGAGCTTTGGCAATTTCCCATTGCCTCTGCCGCTCTCGCGCACTGTTCTTTTGAACATCGGTTGTTTGACCAAAACAGCGCGGACAACTCACCCCTAACTCAAACGCCTGAGATGTTTTGGCGCCTGCTGGCAAAGGTTCACGGCAGCATCGACAAAGTTCATGCGATCCCGGCTTGAGGCCGTGTCCCACGGAAACGCGTTCGTCAAAAACAAAACACTCCCCCTCCCACAGACTTTGCTCGGGCGGCACTTGTTCCAAGTATTTCAGAATGCCGCCTTGCAAATGAAAGACCTCCTCAAAGCCGTTTTCCAGCATCAGGGCGGTCGATTTTTCGCAACGAATGCCACCCGTGCAAAACATGGCCACCCTGGGCTTCTTGCCATCCCTTGCCTCAAGCGCTTTGGCCTTTTGAACCCAATCGGGCAGTTGAGAAAAACTTTGAATGTTGGGATCCAGTGCGCCTTTGAAAGTCCCAATGTCAACTTCGTAATCGTTTCGCGTGTCGATCACCACCACATCCGGCGAAGAGATCAAAGCATTCCAATTTTCTGGCTTCACATACTGGCCAACACGGTGTGTCGGGCTGATACCCGGTACGCCCAAAGTAACAATTTCTTTTTTAAGCCGAACCTTCATGCGATGAAACGGTGGCTTGCTTGCGAAAGACTCCTTGTGCTCCAAATCTGCAAGCAACGGGTCCGAGCGCAAATAAGCCAAGACGGCATGCACATCGTCGGGGGCCCCTGCAATGGTGCTGTTGATGCCTTCTTGCGCCAACAAGATCAAGCCTTTGACGTTGTGGGCTTCGCAAAATGCCAACAAGGAAGGGCGTCGATCTGCATGGTCAGGCAGATGCACAAATTTATAGAAGGCCGCTGTGAGGTAAATGGGATCGGGAATGTGAGCTCGCATCCCTGTATTTTGCACTTAGTGGCACACCTGGCTGGCCACAAGCCCTCAGATCACTCAAAATGGGCCATCTCATTTCAACAGACATTGGGTCGACTTCGCAGTATGAAACCTCACAACAAGCCTCGCATCCCAGCCTCACGGGCGCTTCAATTGCTGCCCCACGCTTGCCTCTGCCTGGGGTTGGCCGCATGGACGCTCACAAGTTTTGCGCAAAGCAATTACCTCAATCTCACCCAGGGCACTGCCGCGGTGGCCGCCACCACAGCCCATCCATTGGCCACAGAAGCGGCCCTCAAAATGATGCAACAAGGTGGCAGTGCGACAGATGCCGCCATTGCAGCCCAATTGATGCTGGGCTTGGTCGAACCACAGTCCTCAGGCTTGGGGGGTGGAAGCTTCCTCATGCATTGGCAAGCTGGCGCCAAAACGCTCACCAGCTATGACGGCCTGGCTGCGGCACCTCAAAGCGTGACGACATCCCTTACAAGAGATGTTGACGGCGGCGCCCTGCCCTATGCATCTGTCTCTCGGGGCGCTAGAAGCGTGGGCGTACCGGGTACCTTGCCACTCTTGGCCAAGGTTCATCGCCAATTTGGCAAACTGCCTTGGCAGAGCCTGTTGATGCCAGCCATTGAAGCTGCCACCAAAGGTTTTCCAATGCCAGCCTACATGCATCAAATATTGGCTGCACCTGGTGCAGCTCAAGCGCATCCTGAATTTCTAAAACTCTACTTTGACCTCAACCAACAGGTCAAACCCATCGGCTCCCTCATCGTGAATGAAGCCTACGCCCAAACCCTTCAGCAGATTGCTGCACAGGGTCCTGAAGCCGTCTGGACAGGGGAACAAGGCGCAGCCTTCATGGCAGGGCTACAAAAGGGGGACAAACCATCCCTCATGACGCTAGACGATCTAAAGGGCTACAAGGTCGAAGAGCGTCAGCCTTTGTGTGGCCCCTACCTTCGCTACAAGGTTTGCGTCATGGCACCGCCATCATTTGGAGGGGTGGTCGTTTTGCAAATGCTGCAAATGATTGAAGCCAAAGTGTCCCATGTCGCCCAATTCAACCAGCCGGCATTTGTCCACATCTTTGCAGAGGCAGGCAAGCTGGCCCAGAGTGACAGGCGTCATTACGTCGCCGACCCAGCCTTTTTCAAAGTTGAAGCCCAGGCACTGGTTGCGCCCAACTACGTCAAGCAACGCGCTCAACTGATTCAAACGCAAACATTGCCAACTTACCCTGCCGGGCAGGTCGCGAAGAGCCCACAAACGGCTCTTGACCAGCGCATGCGCATCACGGCATCCGCACCCAGTGCAGATGCCACCAGCCAATTGGCCGTGGTCGATGCAGAAGGCAACGCCGTGACCATGACCACCACCAACAATCTCAATTTTGGTTCCCGGTTGCTGGTGCAAGGCTATGTCCTCAACAACGCCATGACCAACTTCGCAAGTGAACCCAAACCAGGTGAAGTTTCACCCAACAAAATGGAGGCCGGTAAACGACCTGTAACTTCGATGGCGCCCACCATGGTTTTTGATGAACAAAATCAGTTGGTCACCCTGGGTGGTTCCGCCGGTGGCGGCCAAATTGTGGACTACGTTACCGCTAATTTGGTGCGCATGCTTGCGGCGGAAAACACACCGTTCGAAGCACTGTCGCAAGGTCATGTTTCAACCGCCATTGCGCAGCGCGTGCAATTGGAAAAAGGCACAGCCGTCGCAGACTTGAAGGCGGCCTTACAAGCCAAAGGACACACCGTAGACGTCGTCCCCATGAACAGCGGTTTGGGATTCCTCAAAAGATCTGCTGGCGGTTGGATCGGCGCAGCGGACCCTCGCCGCGATGGCGCAGCTTTGGGCTTTAACCCCACACCTTAGGAAACAAATCATCGGCCATTGGCACGCCATCAGGCAGACGCGAGGCCAAACCTTCAAAGGGCGGTGAGGTGCGCCAGTGGCGAACAGCGTGGCGAGTGTCATCGCCCAAGTAGCGGGCAGAAAACACCCGACGTTTTGCGTTGGGTCCGACGCCACTGGAGGCGTGCAAGGCCAACATTTGAAACGCCACACAATCGCCGGGAGCCAATGCCCACGCCAATTGCGGGTAGTTCTCAGGTTCAGCCTCAATTGGCGGCAACTCAGCCAAACTACCTTCAGGAAACCATTTGGCTTGTTGGTCTCGGAACGTGCGCGGCATGTACCAGGTACCCAGATGCGACTTGGCCACAAAGCGCAAGGTACTGGCCTCAGCAACTGGATCAACGGGAATCCAAAAGCTCACATTTTGTCGACCGCTGACGTTGTAGTAGGGTTGATCTTGGTGCCAAGGTGTGGGCTGCTTGGTGCCTGGCTCTTTGACCAACAAATGATCGTGATAGATGCGAACCGTTTCAGATTGCATCAACTGCGCAGAAATATGCGGCAAAGCTGAGCTCCGCAGGATTTTTTCATAAGCGGGGTTGGCTTGCCAAGTGCAAAAATCTTCAATGAATCGGCCTGGATCTTCAGCACGACTGGCCACTTGCGCCAATGGGCTCAAATGCGACAAGTTGTGCTCAATGCCCTGCTCTAAGGTGTGAAGCTCATCCGCATTGAAAACACCACGCAAAACCACGGCCCCCAGTTGGGCATAGTCTTGAATGACTTGGGTGGAAAGTTGGAATGTGCGAGACATGCTATTGAATTTCAAATTTGCTGAAGAAGTGCGGCCGTTTCAAAAAGTGGCAGCCCCATGATGCCGGTGTATGAGCCTTTGATGGCAGAAATATGAGCGGCCGCCAATCCTTGCACACCATATGCACCAGCTTTGCCCATGGACTCGCCACTGGCAACGTAGGCTTTTAGCTGCGAAGGTGTCATGCTGGCAAAGGTGACCGTGGAAATCGAGACACTTGAAACCCTTCGTTTGCCATCACCGATGGCAACTGCCGTCAGGACACGATGTGTGTTGCCTGAAAGTTTTTTCAGGATGCGCAAAGCATCTTGTGTGTTTTCAGGCTTGCCCAAGACTTCTCGCCCCAAAGCCACCGTTGTGTCTGCGCACAGCACTGGCCCTTTTGGCAAGTTTCTGGCCCTTAGACGTGCCATGGCCGCTTCTAATTTGAGCTGCGTCACACGCTTCACATAAGTCAGGGGCGCTTCACCAGGCAACAGCAGCTCCAAGGCCTCGGCATCTTCGTCGGGGGATGGCAGAAGCAATTCGTAACGTACACCGATTTGCTCAAGGAGTTGGCGACGACGTGGACTTTGAGATGCCAAATACACAAAACTCTTCATGTCGTGTTACTCGCGGTGATAGGGATGGTTTGCATTGACCGACCATGCACGGTACAGCTGCTCAATTAAAAGCACTCGCGCCATGGCGTGTGGCAAGGTCAAATCAGACAAGCGAATGCGCTCTTGGGCTGCATCTCGAAACGCAGGCTCTAAACCGTCTGGGCCACCAATGATGAGCGCCACATCATCCCCACTCAATTGCCAGTCTTTAAGGCGTTGTGCCAAGGCCATGGTGCGCAAGGCAGTGCCCCGCTCGTCGAGCACCACAATGCGCGTACCACGTGGAATGACAGCCTCAATGCGTTGACGCTCTGCGGCCACCAAGGTTTCATATGTTTTGGAACCGCGCGGTTCGGTTTTGACCGCCTTAAGTTCTACTTTCAGCTCGGGGGGGAAACGCTTTGCGTAATCATCCCAAGCTGTTTGAGCCCAATCGGGGACGCGCTGCCCCACTGCCACAATCAGCAGTTTCATGCGTGTTAAGCCTTGGGCTTGGCCTTGCTTGCGGCCTTGGCGACTGGCTTGCTTGCAGATTTAGCAACCGGCTTGGCCGAGGGCTTAGTTGCTGGCTTAGTTGCTGGCTTAGTTGCCGTTTTTGCAGCAGGCTTGCTAGTCTTGGCAGCAGGTTTAGCCGCTGTTTTAGCTGGCGGCTTGCGCGTGGGCTTGAGTGCTTCAGAACCCATAGGGCCGACAGGCACGGAGTCTCGGCGTGTAGGTGTACGGCCAGCGCTCACAGTGGCTTTTTTCTTGGCCACAGGTTTGCGCACGGGCTCGGCAGGTTTAGGCGCGCCCAACTTCAAACGAACTGGCTTATCACCCCAAATCTCTTCGAGGTTGTAGTAAGAGCGAATGGTAGGTTGCATGATGTGAGCCACGGCACTGCCGCAATCCACAATGATCCACTCGCCATTGTCTTCACCTTCGATGCGGGGCTTGGGATAGCCCGCTTCACGAACTTTGTCGCGCACACTGGCGGCCAGCGCCTTGGTTTGGCGGTTGGAAGTACCTGAGGCGATGATGACGCGCTCAAACAAGGGCGACATGTGCTCGGTGTCAAACACGACAATTTCTTGCGCTTTCACATCTTCCAAAGCGTCCACGATGGCGCGTTGCAGTTTTTGGGTGTCTTTTTTGGCAGAGGTTTCGGTCATCGTGCAGGCTGGTAAAGGTGATGGCGGTAAATATACAGCGCAACGGTCTTGGGAACCAGTGCGTCGATGGGTTGGCCATGGGCTACCCGTGCTCGAACTTCCGTTGCACTGTGCGGCAATTGGGGTAATTTCAAGGCTTGCGTGGGAATGTCATGGCTGGGAACGGTGGCGTCTGGCATGCCAGGCATTTCGCGTTCAGCGACGCAAATTATAGCCCGCCGTGCAATTTCGTCGATTTCTCGCCAGGTCCCCAAGGCTTTACCCTGATCTTCCCCGACAAATAAGAAAAATTGGTCATCAGGATATTGCAATTGGAGGCTTCTGAGCGTGTCGATGCTGTAACTGGGGCCTTGCCGCTGCAACTCCATCTCGTCGACCGTCACGCCGGCCATGTGGCCAAAGGCCAACCGAGCCATCTCTGCGCGATGTGAGGCGCTGCTTAAATTTCGCGGCTTGTGCCACGCATCACCTGTTGGGATGATGTGCAAGGCATCTAATTGGAATTGCGCCAAGGCAGCTTCAGCCATGGCCACATGGGCATTGTGCGGAGGGTCAAACGACCCGCCCAAAATACCAATGCGCTTTTGTCTCAAACCCATTCCCTTGGTTTTAAATATTGGGTGGCCAATTGGGCTTCAGCGGAATCGGGCAAATCGACACGGTTGTAGGACCAGCTGACCAATGCCGGCATTGACAACAAAATGGACTCGGTCCGACCGCCAGATTGCAGGCCGAAATGCGTGCCGCGATCCCATACCAAATTGAACTCTACATACCGCCCGCGGCGATACAACTGAAATTCCCTTTCGCGCTCGCCATAAGGCATGTCTTTGCGACGTATCACAAGGGGCATGTAGGCTTTAAGCAAACCATTGCCCACATCTTGCATCATGGCAAAGCCTTTGTCGAAACCCAGCTCCGAAAAATCGTCGTAGAAAATACCACCGACACCGCGGGCTTCATTGCGGTGTTTCAAAAAGAAGTAGTCATCGCACCATTTTTTGAAGCGCGGATACAAATCAGCACCGTATGGCGTCACGGCATCTTTGCATACTTGGTGGAAATGCACAGCATCTTCTTCAAAACCGTAATAAGGCGTTAAGTCCATGCCGCCGCCAAACCATGCCACAGGCTCTTTACCTTCTGGTTTGGCCACAATCATTCTCACGTTCATGTGCACAGTAGGCACGTAGGGGTTGCGAGGGTGAAACACCAGGGATACGCCCATGGCCTCGAAGGGTGCACCCGACAATTCTGGGCGATGCTGAGTAGCAGATGGTGGTAATTTGGGGCCACTCACATGCGAAAAACCACAGCCAGCTCGTTCAAAAACGGGACCACCTTCTAAGATTTGCGTGATGCCATCGCCTTGAAGCATCTCGCCTTCAGACTTGCGCCAGGGGTCGACCACAAAGGCGGTGCCATCAATTTCGTGCAATGCTTTCGCAATGCTCGATTGCAAATGGATCAAATATTCGCGTACTGTTTGAGCTTGTTGCACGTTCATGCTTTGACTTTCTCTTAACGCCTTTGGCGTCCTTTATTTTTTAGCGTCTTTGGTGGGCAACGGCCTGATCGGTGCCGCTTGGTCTATGTGGAAACCTTCCACGCCCTCGTACATTTTGCGAAGGCAGGCGTAGTCCACCTCCACGTTGCCCGTGAGTTTGATGAAGCCTTCAAACTTCAAGACCTTTTGAGCATAGTCAAGGCGAACCACAGCCAGAGGTAAGTTGCCACTCAGCGCCAGTTGGTAAAAGCCACTGCGCCAACCGTGCGTATGTTGACGTGTACCCTCTGGAGACAAACCCAACCACAAGAATTTGTTGGCACGCTGGTGCTCAGCAAAAACCTCCAGCATGGCGCCGACAACGCCCCGCGATGAAGACCGGTCAATGGGCAAGCCGCCAATCCATCGCATCCAGCGTCCAATCAAAGGCCACTTGAACAAAGAATCTTTGCCCCAAAAATACACAGGCAAACCCATGGTCCATTTACAGAGCATGGCCGTCAAAAAATCCCAGTTGCTAGTGTGGGGGTAAACAATGGCCACGCCCTGCAAGGCGGGCAAGCCCTGAAAATCCACACGCCAACCGATCAGCCTTAACAGCCAAGCTGCCCATGCATGCCCCTTGAACTTGATGGCATACGGGCCAGGGATTGACTCGGGTTGCGGCAAATTTTGGGCGTCTTGTTGGTTCACGATTTGATTGCCCTGTAACCAATGTCCTTTCGGTACTGCTGTCCGTCAAAGTGAATTCCTTTGGCCACTTCATAGGCCTTTTGCTGCGCTTGCTTCACTGAATCGGCCAATACAGTAACGCACAACACGCGACCACCAGAGGTCACGGTTTGACCATTAACGGCAGCTGTGCCTGCATGAAACACCATGGCATCGAGTTCATCTTTGGGCAAGCCGGTGATGACGTCTCCCTTGCGAGGATTCATGGGGTAACCGGCCGCAGCCATCACCACGCCCAAAGCAGGACGTCGGTCCCACTCTAATTCCAAGGTGTCGAGCTTGCCGCTGGTCGCGGCCAACATCACTTCCACCAAATCGGTTTTCAAACGCATCATGATGGGCTGAGTTTCTGGATCGCCCATGCGGCAATTGAATTCCAAAGTTTTAGGCAGACCCTGCGCATCGATCATCAGACCCGCGTACAAAAATCCCGTGTAGGGAATGCCATCTTTTTCCATGCCCTTGATGGTGGGCAAGATGACCTCGCGCATGGCGCGCGCATGGACTTGTGCTGTGACCACGGGCGCAGGTGAGTAAGCACCCATGCCACCAGTGTTGGGGCCTTCGTCGTGGTCCAGCAAACGCTTGTGATCCTGACTGGTGGCCAAGGCCACCACATTTTGACCATCACACAACACGATGAAGCTTGCCTCTTCACCTTGCAAGAATTCTTCAACCACAACGCGCGGGACCGCCGCACCATCTGCGCCGGCGTTGTGCACCACACCCAGTTGGTTGTCGAGCAACATGAAATCAATGGCTTCGTGAGCTTCCGCAGCGGTCATGGCCACCACCACACCCTTGCCTGCCGCGAGGCCATCGGCCTTCACCACAATGGGGGCGCCCATCTTGTCGATGTAGGCATGGGCCTGCAAGGGATCCGTGAAGGTTTCATAAATGGCCGTCGGAATGCCATGGCGTTGCATGAAGGCTTTTGAAAACGCCTTGGAACTTTCCAACTGTGCTGCGGCCTGTGTCGGTCCAAAAATTCGCATGCCATTCGCACGAAACTCGTCCACCACACCAGCCGCCAAAGGTGCTTCTGGACCCACCACAGTCAGTTCAATTTTTTCTTGCTGAGCCCACTCACGCAATGCCTTGACATCGGTGATGGGAACGTCCACCAAGTTGGGGTCACGGGCTGTCCCGCCATTGCCTGGGGCCACATAAACTTTTTGAATGCGCTCAGACTGAGACAACTTCCAGGCCAGTGCGTGTTCTCGTCCACCACCGCCAATTACCAATACTTTCATCGATCAAGCCTTATTCAGAAATGGTTGCGTTGTGGAAAACGTTTTGCACATCGTCCAAATCTTCCAAGATATCCAAGAGTTTTTGCATTTTGGCAGCATCGTCA
>JACCDQ011130814.1_pt1 | contig 95001 bp, 72 predicted proteins | sample 7446031 | NCBI WGS metagenome assembly JACCDQ01 (sample SAMN15323442, study PRJNA562643) | freshwater metagenome | isolation source: river surface water | place: USA:Blue River Watershed | collected 2017-08-17
ATGTTTTTAATTACTCCCTCTTTTAAAGCTTTAGCATTTTTGGTTAATGGTTCAAACCACTCATAAACGCTTTCTAATTGAAATTCATTTTTAATAATAACCATACAACCAAGAACTAAAGATGTCTCAAGATTATCAAAATCTAATGAATATAATCTTTGAATCTTTTTACCTTGATTTCCAGCAATTCTTTCATATAATGAATTTCTTTCTAACTCATGAAATAATACATTACAATTAAGCATTGTTTCAGAAACTATAGAATAAATGAATACTCCAGAACCCGTACCAATTAACCACGAAGTTAAATCTGGTATATAGATAAATAATTCTTTACCTAGTTTTGCAGCTTTAATTTTAATAGCTTTATATAACCCAGCAATAATAACATTGAATGAATCTAAATTATTTTGAGTAACCTCATACTTTGATTCAATTGTTTGAATCGAACTTAATTCTAAATCAAGTATGATTCTTTTAGTTAGATATAATAAATCATTAAAATTAACCAATAATACATTACTAACTATATGTTCAAAATCTTGATCTATATAAGCATATTTATGAGTAACATTTAAAGTATGTTTTTTAGTTTTAGCATTCTCAACTTGTTCTCTTAAAGATTTTTCAATCTTTTCTAATTCCTCGTCGTAGTACTCAGACAACCATTCTTCAAAATCTTTATATACTTGAGTAACTTCATTTGATAGTACTCTACCAAGATCAATATCGAATCCTAAAGATTTAGCAATTTCAAACATGTTGAATCTTTCTAACCTAGCATTCTTTTCCGTATCTTTTGAATCTTTTATTTCGTCTCCAGCCACTGGAACCCCTTATTTATTTAAATCTAAAAGAATCAATTGTTTGTTTGTATCCTGATTCTTTTTATTATCATTCTTAATCCACGCTTTATTAAGAGCATCAATTATATTTACATTCTCATGTAAAGTGTTTAAAATTCCAGCAAAAACATTTACTGGATTATACCAACATCTGATTAAAGTTTGAGAACCTAATAGTTTTTGTACTTGTAGATTTACATTCGGTTTATCCGCAAATATACATTCTATAAAAGTACAACCAATAAAGTTATCAGCATTTAATTCCTCGTCATATTTCATACCAATTATAGTTTCATTATATTTAACTATATTAGCTTGAACAGTTACAACCGATTGATCATTCTGATCTTTTTCATTTTCCTGAGCCATTTTTACCTCCCGTTGGATTCTTTGGTTCAATAGGCTTACCATCTTGAACAACTATAAATTTAATCATAGTTCCCCCGTAATTCTTTTTATATATTATAGAATCAAAAAACATAATTTCAATTGACTTATTTTAAAAAAATTTATAAGTTTTCATTTACGTTTTTATTTTTTCTAATTATATAATATCTATGCTAACTTGTTATTATAATAATAGTTGTACCATAGAAATCATCCAACCAAATCCAGAAACTTCCATGAAAATAATTTAAACAATTATTTTCAAAAACACCATACCTCTATATTTTATATCTATACTTGTAATCAGAGAAATCCCTTTCGATATCAAAAATTCAAAAAAAATTTTTTATCTAATTATGTGGTTAAATTCAGGTTCTCAGATATCAATAATGATAAATTAGTTTTTAGATTATTAATCGGTTTTAGCTATTAATAATCCTAATAAATTATATAATATTTTTTATTTATCGTTTCTGAGAAAAAGTTTTAAAATATCAATATTGATATTTATCATTTTAGATATTTATCGTTTTCGATATTTTATCAATATTGATATTTTAAACCAAAAGAATCTAATAATTTTAATGATTAATATATAATTTTGATATCTAAATCCCAAAATATCCTTTTCGATATTTTACCCGAATTTTACTACCTTAATAGAAAAAAATAAAAAAATGAAAATAAATTTCGATAGTGAGATTCTAATTAAATTGATAGAAATAAAAAATAGGAGTATGGTGTTTTTAAAATTATCAAATATGATATTTACCAATTATGATAGATATTTAATATATAAGTATTCTATTTTGAATACATTCTGAAAAATTATTTATACCTTAACAATGGAGTATCTATGTCTAGTCATAATACGTCTATGTCGGCAAGTAATTCTGGTATTTTACCAACAAGCAATACTTTCCAGCAAATACAAAATTCTTTGAAAATTGAACCTTTACCATACGATGCTCCGGTAATCAAGGGTCAACAAAACTTATTAGTTCCAGGAGCAGAAGAACAAAATCATCACGGTAAATATAGAACAGATAATTTTATGAGTGCAACCGAATTTGATATTTCATCTTTAACTCTTTCAGCTAATGAATTATTAAAAATGAAATTATTAGAATCTGATAACTTAAGAAGATTACCTACAGATTCTACAGTATTAAGTTCAATCGTTGTAAATTTAGAAGATGATCTAAAAATATTAGCTCAACCTCATTTACCAGCATTTAGTCATATGTCTTTAGATGATATAAAGGGAACTCCTCAAAGCTCTCAAACAACTACATCAAAAGGTATGGCTGAGGGAATGGTGGGAATAGTTAACCAATATGGTAACGAAGTTTCTTCTTCTCAAGGTATAGTAACAGATATTTCTAATATTGATGCTAATACTTTAACTAATAACCAATTAGCTGATGAAAACTTTAATGCGATAGCTAATCTTATTGATAAGAATATCAATAAGTCTAATAAACATATATTTACTGCCAGAAATATGACTTTAGAGATGATGAAGTGTAGATTATCGGCTTTATACTTTATTGAGAATTATGTTTCTATTCCAGTTGCTGGGGGTAGAATACCTATTAAAGAATCTGAACAATGGAACAGAACTGATAAGTATAAGATTATAGTTGATCTATTCCAACAACATGATGCAGTATTATATATGTCATCTAGACAGTCTGGAAAAACAACTACTTCAGCTATGTATCTATTATGGTGTATGATCTTCTTCCCTAAAATTCAAATTTCATATTTAACTCTAGATAAAAATAGAGCAATCGATATGATTTCAAGAATGAAAGAGATGATGGATTCTCTACCTAAATGGTTACAAGTTAAACCTAAGTCTGGAGCGGAAAGATTAAGTTATTATGAATTAATTAATGGTTCTAAAATTACTGCATCATTCGTTTCAGGTTCTAATGATCCAGATAAAGTAGGTAGGGGTCTTTCTTCTCCAATTGTATTTATAGATGAGACTGCATTTATTTCTCATGCTGAAATAGTTTGGGGAGCTCTACAACCATCAGTATCTGCGGCTAAAATATTTGCTAAAAAGAATGGATATCCAAATGGAGTTATATTTACTTCTACTCCAAATGGAGCTGGTTCTAACTTCTTTTATAATGTATATCAAAATAGTGTTAAGTTTGATGATATTTATGATTACGAAAATAAAAGATTACATGAGAATTATCAACAAGAGTTTAAGAAACCAGAAAAGAATAGTTTTATTTCTGTGGTACTTCACTGGTCTGAATTTAGAACACAAGAATGGTATGAAGAACAAAGAAAAGAATTAAACTTTGACCAAAGAAAGATTTCTCAAGAGCTTGACTTAAGCTTCTTAGGATCTAACTCTTGCGTATTCTCGGATGAGATTATTGCATTATTAATTCCAAAGAAAAGACAACATAAGATACAATTACCTTATGGATGTCAATTAGATTTATATGAAGAAATTGACCCAGAAGAAACTTATTTCTTAGGTGTCGATACTGCTATGTCTGCTGGATCTGGTTCCGATTATTCTGCAATGGTATTATGTAGGGGATCAGATGGTAAACCTATTGGAGAATGGCACGGGAGATTCTCAGTAGTTAAAAGGTTTGCTCAAGTTGTTAAAGCATGTGTTAAATCTTTAAAAGTATTATATGCTTTAACTCCAGAAAATTTAAAAGTAGTTATCGAAAGAAACTCTATTGGTAAAGAAACGGTAGAAGAATTAATATATGATGAATCAAACTTTGATTATGAAGAATATTTATTCCACGAAGTAACTGAACAAGGAGAAAGAGTTCCTGGTCTATATACTTCTAACTCAGGTAAAATGGGTCAGGGTAAAAGAGATAAGATGTTTAATATGTTAATGACTATTGTTAACGAAAAACCTTATTTTGTAAACGGACCATTATTAATAGACGAATTAAGAAACCTTGAACAAAAAGTTTCTGGAAGAATTGAAGCTTCTAAGAATCAACATGATGATATTGTTATGGCTTGGAACTTCTGTTTATTTGCTAGAAAGTATTTAATCGATAGAGGAGAATACTTTGTACAAGGTGAATCTAAAGTTGGAGCAAGAGTAGATTCTGATATTATTGGTTCAGCTCTTGGAGCAGGGACTATCCATTTATCTGGTATGGGGTCTGGTTGGTCTGGTTCGACCAGCGCACAAATAGAAGAGTTTGGATTTGCTGAAGTAGATAGAACTAAGTTAAATAAGATGGCTGGATTAACAAAAATTGAAATTAAATCAATTGATGATGAAAGAAAAGCTCTATTAAAAGAGTTGGGTCAAGAAACGTTTAGTTTATCTTCAATTTTCGGAAATACTGAGGTTGGATTTATAAATAATGATAAACAAGATGATAATTATCATTCTAGAGAAGAATTCGATCCAAGTGATTATATGATTATTTAATTGTATATATAAATAAAATAAAGGAACTGATATGTCAACTATTGATTATGATAAAATTGTTGGTAGATCTAGAGCAGCTAATAGATATCAAGTATCTACGGTAGATGATATTGATGAACGAAGAAAACGTAAACAAGAGAATGCTGATGATAAATTAGTAGCGAAGTTAGTAGCTGAAGTTGGTAAAAAGACTGCAGTATTAACTCCTTTAAATCTTGGTAAAGTAGCACTTAAATCTAGCAATGTTCAGCAAGCTAAGGAAATGGGTATACCAGCTTCACAAGCTAATAAATTAGACGATGTAGCTGATACTTCTATTTTAGCTACTACATTAGCTCCGGCTCTTGCTGGATTAACTGCTCTTAATCAAATTAGAAGGTCTAAGATGACCGAAGATCTAGCTAATAAACAAAGTGATTATTATAAAAAAGCTTTAATGATGGGAAGACAAGGTCAATCATTTAATAGTATGGCTCCAGGAATGGCTGCAATGACTACTAAGAATATGATGAATGCTTCATTAAACTTTGGTGGTATGATGTCAATGTACGAATTATTGACTAAGCATAAATTAACTGGATTATCAACTGAACCTTTATCATATGGTAATCCTGGATTAATTGCCGCTAAAATGTTTGGTGGAATTCCTGGTCTTGGTAATGCAATGGTTGGGGGAGCTGGACATGCTATAAATGGTGTTGGACATCTAACTGGACTTCATGGTTTAAATAGTGTTGGTGGGGATTTAGTTAAAACAGCTGCTGGCTTTAATCCAGGAGTAGCTTCTATTCTTTCATTAGAAGGAATACTTGGTGGTATGGGTACCGTTGGTATAGGAATTGGAGCAAATAAATTATTACAACATGTAATTAACAACTCTGTTCTTAATACCTCTAAAACAACTAGAAATAAATGGAACCAACAAAGATACCAATTTCCAAGTGATGCAAACCATCAAGCTATACAACAATATAGTATGGCTTTAGCCAATATTAAAACTAATTTATCAACTGGATCAATAACTAGTGGTGAAGCTCAAAACTTAGCGGCACTAGAGAAAATTGTTTATAATACTGCTTTAATATCTAATATTTATTCTCATATATCTGATCAAAATAGAATTAGAAAAAATCGTGGTGTGGAAACTATGAATTATGTTGATAAAAATATTAAAGATTTAGATATGTCTGGTAAAGATCTAGGTAATATCTTCGATGGTAGAATGAATAGTGCACAAAGAGCTTTCTTTAGTACTATTGGTTTCTTAAACTCAGCGGTAGGTTCTACTAATATTATATCAAACTTATTTAAAAGTTTTAAAGGTCAAGCTACAGACGAATCATTCTGGGCATTGAGAGAAGCTAAACAAGGTTACGATAAAGATGCTCCATTAAAACAATTGGGTAGAGATATTGGTCAGGGTCTTAGTACAACTAGATTATTATATGCTACTAATCTTAAAACTTTAATTGGTGATTCAAGAGATCCAGGTTTAACTGCAGCGGTAACTAGTGCAATGCTATTGCAAATTATTGCCCAAAAGTCGGTAACTCAAAAGAATATGTTAGGTGAATTACATAGATTGGAAGAGGCTCAAGATCGAAAGATTGAAGCTAAACAAAATTGGTTCATTGATACAATTGTTAAAGGCGTGGATAAAACTTTACAAAAAACTCCAATTATTGGAGCTTTAATGCCTTTAGTACATACAGCTGTTGGTATTGGTAAATTTGCAAAAAGTATTTATAACTTCGCAGATGATCTAACTAATCCAAAGTATACAAAAGGTTTTACTGGATTCTTTGGGGATATTCGAAGAAGTGTAGTTGATTCATTACGAAATGATAATATTAAAAGCGAAGAAACTATCAGGGCAAGATTAAAAATTACTAAGAAAACTAAACAAGACTTAGTTAATGATTATTTTGCTGGACATTTCCAAAATCAAATGCAGGAGCTTTTAGAGTTACTTGGTTCTCAGAATGAAAGATTATATCAGGATCAATATACTGGTGACTTCTTAACTCATGATCAAGCTGAGAAATTAAGAAAAGGTAGAGCTAGAAAACTTAATGCCGCTATGGGTCAATTTAATAATCCAGATGGTATGATGGGAATTGCTAGTAATTGGGTAAAGAAAACTCTATTTGGTGTATCAAAAGAAACACTAAGAGAATCAGCTATGAAATTAAAACATGTAAAAGGATTGGTTGATGAATTTGGAAATCCTATCGCTAAGAATCTTTCTTCATCTGGCGGGCTGTCTGGGAATATTAATAGTTGGAACTATAATTCATTTACTGGAACTACTCAGACTATGTTAAAAGGTATTGGTATCTTAGCATTAGCTTCTTATAAGTTATTTGCTGGATACCTACCTTATTTAAAACAAATTGCTGATTGTTGTCCAGAAAAAAAGAATAAGCTCAAAAATGCTGGTGGTAGAGGTATTGGTGAGGGTTTAATTATTGATATATCTAGTTCAACTAGAGGAACTAACTACAATACTCAAGATTTAATTAATCAAAACCAACAAGAAGATAGAGCTTCTAAATTCTTTAATACATTCTTCGAGCATATTCCAAATATTACAAAAATTTTAGAATTGATGCAACATAAAGATGTTAAATCTGGTATGATTGAAGATAAATCTAAAACTGATCCATCTAGTGGTGGTGGATTATTTGGTTGGTTAAGTGATTTCTTTGGTGATGGTAAAAAAGGTCCAGGAAAAGGAAGATGGTCAAGATTCAAAGATTGGTCTAAAGAAAAATACCAAAAAGGAAAAGAAAAATCTTCTGCCGGGTGGACTAAAGCTAAAGAATATGGAGCTAAAGGATGGGAGGCTGCTAAGTATGGAGCTAAAACAACTTGGAGAGGTGCTCAAATAGTTGGTTCATTAGGAGCTCAAGCTGCAGTATCTGGAGCAAGAACTGGAGGAGCATTATTAGCCGCAGGTGGGGCTGGTTTAGCTAGAGTCGGAGCTGGATTAGTTGGAGTACTTGGAAGTGTTATTGGAGGAGTTGGAGCATTACCAGCAATAGCGATTGGGACAGTATTGGCTGGATTAGCTGACTTCATGTTCAATGATGGAAAGATGACTAAAGCTATTTGGAGTTCAATTACTGAATCAGATTTTGGTAAAGCCATAAGTGAAAGTTTTGAAACTATGAAGAAGGGTTGGGATAATCTTAAGACTTGGATTTCAGACGGAATTGATAATATAATTACTAATATTTCTGATTCAATTTCTGGAGCTTTCGCTGGAATTAAAATAGCAATATATAAAGGTATGTCTAATATTCCAGGACTTGAAAGTTATATGAATGCTAAAATTAAAGAAGAAGAATCTTCTAGTGCTGCAAACATTGCTCAAAGAAATGATGCTAAAAGACAAGAATCAGATATAAAAGAAATGCAACAAAAAATAAAAGATGCTAAATCTGAAAATGAAAGATTACAAATTGCTCTTTCATATAAAGATAGAGTATCTGGAGCTGCATCTCAGGAAGCTATTGATGATATCATCAATGCTAAAATTAAATCTCAGGAATCAACTTTTGGTACTGGTATGACTTGGCAAGGAATGAAAGATCAATTAGCTGGTTTCTCTAATATGGATCCAAACAAACGGGATGAGATGATTAGAGGTTACTCTGAACTTAAATCTTTAAAAGAATCTAGTGGTAAAATGACTGCAGAAGATAAGGCTTCTTATCAACAAGTAGACGAAATGATTAGAAAAATCAAAGAAGATATGAGAAAAGAATATGAAGCTAAGAATCCAGTAAATAAAGAAAAAGAACAAGCAGCTTTAAATGAAAGTTTAAAACAAATGCAAGATACTAATAATTTATTACTTGGTCAAATCCAAACTATAGTTGCACAATCATCTACTGTTAATGGAGCAATGTTAAAAGGATTCTCTGAACAAATGCAAGTTCTTTCTGGTAATCAAAATAATTTATCAACAATTATGAATTCTACTGCAAGATTAATGCAAAAACCAAATACTGTAGTTTTAGATACAACCGTAGCTAAATTAATTCCAGCTATTAACTAAAAGGAAAATTATGTCGACATTAGTAATTGGAAAAATTCCATCTTATAATGCTAATCTTAAGCCATTAAAAGGTGTAGATTATGAAAATAGATTACTCAATAACTTAACGGTTACTGAGTTTTCTCCTATTGGTTATAGTATTAATTTAGCTGACTTTCAGAGTATATATAGAATTGGTCCTACATTATCAAGTACTGCTTCAAATGATTCAGTGCTTGGAAAAATTGGAAATACTATTAGTTTATATACAGCATTGTCTCAATGGACTGAAATGCAAAGGCTCTCTGGAATAGAAAAACCTTGTAATAGTTTTAAAATAATTTCTACAAATGATAGTACGATTAATGAAACTCTTTCAAACCAATATAAAAATAACGTTTTAGACGATGTTGGTTCTTGGGCTGGGAGTGGTATTGGTGGACTGATTGGAAGTAATGTATTAACATCTGCAAAAGATTTAATAGCTTCTTCTTTCCAAACAGTTGGTCCATCATTAGATACTGGAATGGCTTTAAACGTATTAGGTAGTTTACAAAATCTTGCAACATCTTACGGAGCTTCTTCTCAATATGCTGGGGTTCTACTTGGTAAGATGATTGGTATCCAAGCAGCATTTCCTAAAATATGGTCAACATCTGATTATAATAATACTAGTTCATTTACTATTAAATTAATTAGTCCAGATGGTAATCCAGTTAACGTTAATAATTTTGTATTAAAACCATTAAGAACATTAATTCTTGCAGCATCTCCTATTACATTTGATGGTATATCTTATGGGTATCCACCATTATGGAAAGTATATGCAAAGGGTATGGTTTCTATGAAACTAGCAGCCGTTACGGCAATTACTATATCTCGAGGTGGTCAGGATACTCTATTTAATAGATATAATCAACCAACTAATATAGATGTAAGGATTACAGTCGAACCAGTTATTCAAGGATTCGCTACTCCATTAAGGGATGGTATAAGTGATACTCCAGATTCAAATGGTGGAGTACAAATGATTGTTCAAAATCCATCTTCTATCATCGATCCAATGACTTATAATAATAAAACATCAGATTATGATGATATCATGTTAAGACCTCTAATATTAAATTAGAGGTCCTTTCAACCCACAAAAGATATATTCAAAAAAATTATTTATTCGAAGTCGATAAAAATATTCTAGCTAGTATAGATATATATTTTAATAGAAAATTTAGCAAAAGGAAAATTATATGAATGATTTAGGTCTAAGTGATAATGCTATTACCGTATCGAGTATTTTAGCAGTAATGATACCTTTAGGGTATATGTTCTGGTTAAGAATTAAAGATTATAAAAGCCCAGATTCAGTAACTAGTCGACAAATTCAAAAAGAAGAAACTTTAGATGTTACAACCTTACACAAAATTAAAGAAACTAAAATCTACTTAGATGAAAGATTAACATCTTTATTTGATGACTTTATAATAAATAGATTACTATTTATTTTTAAACAATATGGGTCTATATCTATAGAAAATGTTCAAAAGACTAAATTAGAATTTATAGATTTAGTAGAGGCTTCATTAACTGAATTTGAAAAAGCTCAATTCCAAAAGGCTTTTGATAGTTTTACCACTTTTAAATTATATTTGGTAAATTTTTATAATATAAAATTAATTAAATTGCAATTGTTAATTACTCATAAACTTGATTTAAATGAAAATGAATTTAAAGATACAAAATTAATTAATTCTTTATCAGGAGATATATCTAAAAAAGATATAAAAACATTATTAGATACTATAGGTATTTCAAATTAATAGGAGACATATATGAGTTGGAATAATTTTTCTGATCAAAATCCAGAGGATGGGATGGAACAATCTGGTGGAGTTGGTACTGGTGGTACACAACAAGCTGAACCAAGAAAATTAATAGATTCTGTAAAAACTTTAGATACTTTAAATACAAGAACTAAAGATTTAGCGGCTAAGATTTTATCGGATGCGGATACACAAATTGGTTTATCAAATGAAATAACAAATCTTAATATTTCAGAAGTAAATAAAGCCACTTCTAGAGATACTACTTATAAAACGGAAGAAGATATAACTGATGCTTTTATGAATAAAATATTAAATCATGATAATGATGATATTTTAAAAGGTGTAAGTCAATATACAATTTCTTCTGAAAGAAAGAAAAGATATGATATTTATGAACAAATTCTTGATTCAAATTATATTGCATTTAGAATTTTAAGAGCTTATTTAAATGGTGTTTTAATTAAAAATGCTCAAACTAAAACTTTCTTAACTATTAGCTTAACAGAAGAGAAAGAAGATTTACTTAACCACTTAGGTAAAGATATTGGAAACTCATACAAGAAGTTTAATAAATCTATTTTAATTAAATATAGATTACAACAGAAGTTAAAAGATGTTCTTGTTCCAAAAACTTTATTATATGGTAATTACTTTGTTGAAATAGTAGATTTAAATTTATTAGATAATATTTCTAAACATGAACAAATTCTTTTAGAGACTTCGGACTTTATTAAAACAAATAAAATTGATCCCAAAAAGATTTCAGATTCTACAAAAGAATTATTAACTTCAAAACGAAGTACTATAACTGAGGGAACAGAATCTCATGAATTTTTATTCGAATCAAACTTTGAATGCTATAATTCAGAACAAGAAATGATTACTGAGATGAATACATATTTAACAAATTTATCTTTACATCAAGCTGGATTAAAAAATTATCAAGCAATTACGGAGTCGGATGAAAATAATACTAAAGGTTCTTTTGCAAAGTATAATATTGATTCTTTATTTGAAGATGTTGGTTACGATGTTGATTTAAATGATATAGATTTCTTAAGTGATAACTTTGGGGAAGGTACAAACTTAGAAAATAGTAAATATGATTTAAGTGATATTTCTAAATTAGACTTTACTAAGTTAAAAGATATTCATCTTAATTATGTATCACCAAGAAATGTAATTATTATTGAAAAAGATGGTTATGTTTATGGTTATTTAGTTATTGAAGATTTACCTGGAAATAATCAAAATGAAATGGTTATTGATTCATTTAAAAGATTCTCGTCTGGAATTAATAATACTTCATTAACTACTAAAGAAGAAACTAAAGATGTTACTGATCAAATAGTTGAAAAGATGACTAAAGAGATTCTTAATAAAGTAGTTCATAATATTAGATTAAATAAGAAAAGATCATTTGTTAATAGTGATTTTGATTATTTTAATACTTTAAATATTAGTGATGAAGCATTAACTTCTTTGAAGATTTTAATCTATTCTAAAATTAAAAAGAAATCAAAATTAAAGTTTAGATTCTTAACTCCAGAATCTATGGTTAATTTTAGTTCTACTGTTGATAAGTTTGCTCCTTATGGAACTAGTGTATTTGATCCAATAGTTGGACCAGTTAAACTATATTCTTTAGCTTTAATGTCTTCTGTTGTATCTAGATTATCTAGAGCTGCAGTAATGAGAAAATGGACTATTGAAACTGGTGGTAAAAGAAACCATAAAGAAATAGTAGAGAAAACTAAACAAGAGTTAAAAGCTAAATCTATTAGTTATGATAAAATTAATACTCTTCAAAATATTTCAGAAATTGTTACAGACTTTAGGGACTTAGCTTCTATTTCAATTAATGGTCAAAAATATATTGATATGGAAATTATGCCAATGCACGATAGAGGTCTTCCTTTAAATGATTTAAATGATTTAAAGAATGATATTATTTCTGCTGGTGGGGTTCCTGCCGTATATTTAAATATGGGGGATACTGTTGATTTAAGAGAAACTCTTGTACATCTTAATGTTACATTTGCTAATGATATTATTGATAAACAATTATCAATAGAAGTTGGATTAAACTCTATATCTGATATGTTATTTAAGAAAGTTTTAAAATATAATGGATACGAGGATGGAGATTTTTATATTTCTAATTATTGTAATATTAGATTAAATCCTCCATTAGTTTTACAAATTCAAGCCGATGAGGCTCAGATATCAACGGTATCAAATATTCTACAATTATTAGATGCTGCTAAAATGCAAATTGACCCTAAAGATATTTTTGAGAAATATATTCCATCAATTGATTGGAAGAATATTCTTAAGAAGGGTGAGACTTATGCTAACTCTCTTGGTAAAAATGCAATTATCAATGCAGGTTCTGAGGGTGGAGATATGGGTGGTGGACAAGGAATGTAATCCTTGTCTAAACTCTCAAAATAAATTATAAAAAGTAAGGATAGAATATGGATAAAATAATTTTATCATGTAAATTTGAATTACCAGAGCCACTAGTTGATTCTTTATATGAAGCTAGTGGTTTTTTAGGTAATGCCGCAAAAGATTTAATTATTAATTCTATAGACAATAATCTTAAAAATCTTTCAGAGAATACTATTAATGACCTTAATATTATTTTTAGAAATAAAGCTAAAGAACATCAAGCAAGAAGAATTTCTATACAAGAAATGTCTACTCCAGATTATATAGATACAGAAGATAGATCTATAAATTTTTGGACAAAGTTGGCTACTGCTTTATCAGAAAATGAAGATTATCAAGAAAAGATTAGAAATCTTAAAATTATTAATGAAGAAAGAGCTCCTATTGAAGGAGATGGTGAAGACCCAGACGCTGAGGACATGCAGCCTCAAGATGGGCAAATTGACCCAGCTAATCCAGGTGACCCAGCTAATCCAGCTATAGAAAATGATCCAGCAATGCAGGGTCAACCACAAGTAGATGAAAATGGTAATCCTCTTCCTCCGGAACAACCACCATTAACTCCAGAACAACAAATGCAAATAGAGTTAGCACAAACTGATAATAAATTTATGTCAATTACATTATATGATCAAATCAATGATTTAATTGAAACAATTGAAACTATTAGAGATAAAACTTCTTCTTCTAAAACTGAAGAAAATCTAGATCTATTTGATTTATTATCTAAATACCAAAACTATTTAAAAATTCTTGCAGAGTTAATATTTGTAATGGATATTAATACAGTTTATTATAGTTTTACAAGCTGTCAAGTAGAAGTTAATGACCTATTAAATAAATACTTAGTTTCTACTAAAGTTAAATTACTTAATAGTGAGGATACTTCTAGCCAAGATAGAAAAAATATAGTTGATGATTTAAAACAAAACTATTTATCACAATCTGAGACAGACGAAGAAATATCAGCAGAAGGAAATGAATAATGTCTATAACTACTCCAATTATAAATATTAAACCAATCAACCCTACGCAAGAACAATTTATGACATATCAAAAATTTGGACTCCAACCTTACGATAGAAGTCCAAATGATTATTTAAGATTTGTTGCTCAAGTTTTTACTGCGTGGAGAGATCCAAAAGATAAAATTTTAAACTTTGACCCATTTGATGCAAAATATGGAGCAGAGTCTGGAACTACAGATATATTACAAGCTACCTCTGATAAATCAATTGTGGCTTATATCGATGGTTTCCAAACTGTTTATGATTTTGTTAGAATTACTACAGATGAAGAAACTACAAATACTACTATAGCTGATAACATTATAGTTGATCCATCTACTGGTACAACTATAACTTCTAATACTTCTACAATAATGAATTTATCAACAGTTGTAGATGAAAATGGAAATGTATTAACTATAGATAAAGCTAAGTTTGGAGAATATCATAAATTTTCTATATCTGCTGGTATTTGTTTTATAGATGACCAATTAGTTCAAATTACTGAAGATATCGATTGGTGGTTTAGGGTTCCTAAGATTATAGATTATGGTGTAGATGGTAAACCAGTTTTTGAAGCTGGAGAATTTATTATTAACCCAGCAAAAGTATATTGTTTATTACCAGATAAGAATTATAATATTATTCTTAGTTATGAGTTTATTAATCAGTTTGAGATTAACTCTTCTAGATTACAATTTGTAACATCTGAAACAGCAATTGACCAACCTTATTTATTAATTGGTACTTTTACTACTGATGAGTATGGAATGGTTCATCAAACATTTGCGGTAAATGAAGATTCACTTGAACAATATAAAAATTACGTTGTTAAAAGAGAATATGTTAGAACCGATGAAATTCAACCAGTTTTAAAACAAAACTTTGGTGATATGAATTTCTATTATGGTGGTAAAATTACTTTAGCTATAGAAGGAATTGATTCAGCTGAAAGTGGAGATATTATGTTTGCTTCTAAAGCGGAACTTGTATCAAAACTAATTGCTTTAAATGCTATTGATAATGCTTCGTTTGGTACTGGAGCAGAGATTAATACTTTAACTATTTATGGTAAAAACAAAGGTATAACTGAGTCTTTAAATATTACATATTTAGAAGGATACTCTGGAGCAGGTGCTGGAACACCAACATCAACTGCAACTACTGCAGTACCAGTTAATGCTAAACAAGTTGGTAGTATTGACGTTTATAGAAATGCTTATTACTTAAAAGATATTAATCCACAATATTTAGATAAGAAATATATGGCTAACCATAAAAACTTATTTAAACATTTACAATCTCAATTAATTACTACTCTTGCAGATTCTAAAATTGCAAATACTTTCCATTGTAAAATAATTGATCCTGAGAAGGAAGAAATTGATTTATCTGTGTCAAGTGGTGATATGGTTTATTACAATGCTTTAGAAAATAGATGGTATCCAGCAGAAGTATCTAGACAAGACTTTGATAAAGTTCAAGGTTTATATCTTAAAAACTTATCTGAGGGAACACATTTAGTATTTACTTCTGGAATTATTGAAATAGATGAAAGATACCAAATTATGGATTCATCTAATAGGGTTCTTAGAAATCTTATTCCTGGAGCTGAATATTTCTTAGCCGAAGATACTGGTACTGCTTTAGATACTGCCCCATTTATTGACGCTTTCAAAATAGAAGACTTTAGATATTATGGCGAAGTATTGGATCCAAATGGTTATTTAAAAATAACTTCTGCGGTAATCGCAACTTGTAAATCTATTGATATTACTTTTAGGGAATCTCCATTAAGTGGATTTACTCCATTTAAAGTAACTAGATCATTTACTTTAGATCCAGAAGTTGGTAGACAAAGAATACAACAAGTAATTGCTTGGGAATTTACTCCAGAAGAAATGGCTTTAGTTCCAAAAATTACTAACGCTACTGGACAAGTATTAACGGATATGGTTTCTTTTGACATAGTTCTACATATGAAGAAATCAGAGATTGAAGAAAAGAATGAAGAAGTAATTGAAAACTTTAAAATTAGTTCTACTGATATAGAATTAGAATATACACCACCATCTGGTGCTCCAGTTAATGTTATAGTTGATGATGCAAGATTATTTACTTTAACAAATGGTATATCTGATGTAATCTTTAAACCTCTTGGTCCAATTATGAATCTATTAGATGCGTATGGAACAAAAGCTACTAAACTTTATAATGGTTATAGTAATATTCAAATTGGTCAAAAATTTCAAAACTCTGGTCAATCTTTTAAACTGGAAGATATTAAAACCGATTTAATCGAAATCAATAATGATCTTAATGATATTCTTTACGATACTTCTCCTGCAAACTTAGGATTAAATGATGTATTAAAATTATTAAGCGATAGTGAAACAAAAACTCAAGATACAATTGATAGTTTAGATGTATTAAATCAATATGTTGAAGAAGAATATAAAGCTGCAAGATTAGAATTCCAAGCTACGGATAGTGCTTTCCAAGCAGCATTGGCTCCTTTAAGAGAAGATTATTTATTAGCTAAAAGTTTATCTGAGAATCTAGCTTCTGCTAAATTTGTTGCTGAACAAAAAAGATATGCTGTAGATACAGAAATATCTCATATTAATACTATTATATTACATCTTGCTCAAGCCCAAGCAGCTTCTACTGCATCAAATATTGCTATCCAAGATAGAATAAATAATGTTACTGCAGAAAAGGTTTTAGTTGATGGGGAAATAGTAACTTTAAATTCTGAGATAGCTACTTTAAAAACTGAAATTAATGGTGACCTTACTGTTACACCAAACGTTAATGGTTTATACCAACAAATTATTGCTAAATTCTTAAGTGTACAGTCTCAACAAACTAATGCTTTCGATTATAGATCAAAACAATATAATTTATTAACTATTAGTTCTATTGCTTTAGATTATGATAATATTAATTTGATTATGCAAAGATTACTTTATACTGCTCAGGAATTATTTTTATCTATTACAAATAGAGAAAAGAACCAAGTAGATTTAGAAACTAAAAGAACTAAGTATTTAAGTGATCTAAAAGATTATACTGATAATATTTTAAATGGTTCATTTACTTATGCTCAACAATTGATTGCTGCTCAAACCGTTGCTGCTTCATATGAAGATTATAGTTTATATTATTCAAAAGATCAAACTTATGAGGCTGAAATTCTATATAGAAAATCTGTTATAACAAAATTAGAACCAGATTTCTTAAATGCTATAGCTAGACCTAAAGCTGAATTATTTGCTGAAGTAATTCCAAATACTGATCCAAATAGTATCTGGGGAACTGCTAATGAAACAATATTTACTGTTAAAATGGATAGAGCTTTAACATATGATATTTCATTTAGATTCTATCATAAAGAAGATACTTTAGCTGAGACAATTTTAATTATTCCTGCTGGAGACTTAACTGCAAGTACTAGTATGTATTTACATGCTTTCCCAGATTCAATTGTTGATGCTGGAATACCAAAATGGAAAGCTTATAAAGGTACAACTGAAGTTGATATATTTAATATTAATAAATTTAATCAACAATTAGTAACTAGCGCTGAAAAAGATAATCCAAGTTCATTAACTATTAAAGATGAAGTTCAATTATTTACTTTTGATAAAGTAGCTTTTGTTAACAATCCAAATACTGTTGCAAAAAGATTACAACCAACAACTAAATTAAGAACTATCACTGAACTGAATAGTTTATTGGCAGATACTAAAACTATTTTAGATAGTATCGAACTAAGAGAAACTAAAAAAGCTGAGAAAACTTTAAAAGAAGAAACTTTAGTTTTAAAAACAAAAGCAAGTGCTTATAAACAATCAATTATAGATGCATTAACTACTCAAAAAGCTGGTGGTGTTGCAACGGTAGACGAATTTCAAGATGAAATTGATATGTATGCTGATCTAATGAATAAGTATACTACGTCTCCAAATCCAATAGATGTTCTTGGTTCAGATATGTCGAGAGCAACTGTAGTAGCTCTAATCAATGCTATAGATACAAATATAACTGCTGCAGGAACAGATGAAGCCGCTAAAAAAGCTTTATACGATGCTAAACTTTTAGAATTAAAAGATGCAACAGATAAAGCATTAAAACACTTTATAACTATGAAAGCTGAAAATCTTAAAGTTATAAATGAAAATAAAGATAAGCTTATTCAAATCCAAAATATGTTTACAATTTATAGCGAAAGAACTAATTTATTAATCAGTATTAATACAAATATTGAAGCAATTATTAACTCTGGTATATTTAATGGAACTTGGACATATACTGATCCAACCAAATTAAATAACTTTGAAATAGTAGATGCAATGGAAAATTCATTAGTTGAGATTATTAATTGGGCTGAAAAGATTCCAGGAGCCTCAGTAAGAAATGCTAATATTCTTAAATACTCTTGTACAACAAATGGTTTCCAATATCCTATGGATTTACAACCGTGGGTATTTATGTATTCAAAAGGTAAAATTTCTACTAGAAGATATCCAGGAGCAACATCTATTGGTACAGCTTTAAATCATAATACTTTGATTTTAAATATCCAACACCGACCTTGTGGGGATATATCTGAATTCTTAAATGTTTATGGTAATGAAAATGATTTCCAATCACAATTAATGGCTAAGTATTATACAACTAAGAACACAGAAGATAAAACTAATATGTTGTTAGCTAAATTTACTTTAACTAATAAAATTGATGCAATGGACTTAAGATTATCTCAAGTTGGTAAAGCAGAAAAAACAAGAAAAATTAATGGAGTAGATACTAAAATTACTACTTTATTAAATGATAATGAATTAAATGCATTAGAAAACTTAGTTCAAGGTGTAACTTTAAATGCGGATAATACTGCAACAGAAGCCGAGAAGGGTATAAATAGAAAAGAGTTATTATTAAGATTAGTTTATTTAAAATTCTTTGGAAATGGTAAAGCTTATAATCCTATGGATTATTTATTTAACTATGAAAATTCTAAAAGCTCATACTTTGAACCTACTGGTGTTGGTAATCCAAATGTTAATATGTCTTTAGATAAATTTAATCCAGAACTTAAAAAGACTATGATAGACTATACTACAGAATTGATGACTGGGTATGGAACGGAAGTAACTCAAGAAACTTTTAAAAGTTTATTCTATGAAAATATTTCATTGTATAAAGAATTGGATATTATTAATTATATTCTTACATTATTGCCAGAACCTTTAATTAATTATATTGCATTAGAGGCTTCATTAACTGAAAGTTATAAAAATATTATTGAGAAACAACTAACTATTAAAAGATATCAAAACTTAAGTGATCCAAATGATCCAACTATAGATTTTACTGATGTTGCTAAAAAAGATGCCTTAATTAAAACAGTAGATGGTTTAGAAGCGGATTTAGTTAATAACGAAATCAATCATGATGCAATTGTTTCAAGAATTTCTAAATATGATTTATATAGAAGATATTTCTTAAGTCTAAAAAATAGTATTGAGAATGCTATAGAATATGTTGCAAATCAAAGATTATTACATATTAATATGAAAGATACTTTCGTTAGCCAAATTGCAAAATTATCTAATGATTATGATAGTTACTTCACTAAAATGAATAAACTACCAAATCCAATGTGGGACATCTTTAGAATCACTAATGGTCAAAGAACTAAATGGAATTATACATATTTGGTATTAAGAATTATGGGTATGCAAAAAGAACTAAATAATATTATTAGTGGGAGCCAAATTCAATACTCACCAATTAATTCTCAAATTAATGAATGGAAATTACAACGTAAAAAATTAATTGACTTAGGAGATACCGCGGCAGCAGCTAATATAAGTGATATGTTAAAAGCTTTAGAATTGAAAAAATCTAACTTTAGTGCATTATTACAAAATATGGTTGATGAGTTTAATGTTATCCAATTAAGATATGGTAAACGAACAATTACTGCTGAGAATACTTTAACTGAATCCATTTTAATTGATTCGTTGTATATGAGAAATGCTAATGAATATAATATTGGTTATGCTTTTGCTCCGTATCCGGCGTATAAGGAAATTGTATGAAAAAGATTAATTTCGAATGGTACCGTATGATAAAAAATCAACTAGGATCTAATCCTAGTGGTACGAGGGGTATATAATGTTTGTAAAGGAAGAGACCTTTAATAAATACCTTAAACTTATTGCGGCGGGAATCATCCCAACATCAGCAAAAGATATAAAAGGTTTAAAACTTGGAGACTTAAATAGTCTCCCATTATATGGTATTGAAATAGTAAAATTTTCTAAATCATTACCAGGAGATACTAAAATCTCTAAACCATTGAAAGATGCAGATCTTGATCCTTATGAAAGGATTGGAATAGACTTAAGTTTAGATACAACTATCTCAAACTTTATCAATATTATTAAAAAATTAGAGATTGTTAAGTTACAAATTGATAAGAAAAAAGCTACAGAACAATTATACTTTAGTCTAAATCTTAAAGGTTGTCATATCGTTAAGAGGGATTGTATAATTGATAATAATATTAAAGAATTTCAAATTATATTAAACTTTCAAAATATTATTTTTGAAAATATCACAAGTGATATTAATTATCTAATTAGAGAAATAATATTTAAGAGAGTTAAAGAATTGTATATTGATAATTTAATTAATTCTGATTATAGTTATTTTCCATTATTATCGTCATTAACTAGTCCAGCCGTTACAACCGGTGGAGTAGCATATGAAGTATTCAATTTAGATTCTCCGGATTTTAAAGAATGGTTTAATGATTTATTAGAAGATACAAAATTATTTATTGAGTTCCAAATTACTATTGATAATAGTATAGATCCAATTAATGTATCAAGTACAATAAACTTAGCTGAACAATTACTTGCTCTTGGTAAAACTACCATAGTAAAATCATAGGAGAATCATATGAATAATACAACTGGTAATGATAAATTCATAAACTTAAAGAAATTATCTGATCGTGTATTAGTCCCTAGATTTATTTCCAATCTATTTAGATCACCTGAAGATAAAGCAACTCTTGGAGAAAAACCAAATACTGGATTCGATTCTTTATCTACAGTTTTAGCCTTGATTAATAATAAAATAATTATTATGCAAAATATCATAAATGATAATACAGAGGCCATAAATAGAAATAAAAATAAAATAGAGACAAAAAATGATAAAATTAATTTTTTATCATTCTCAAAAAATTATCCGGATAACCCAGATTATAAAACAAATAATAATATTTTCTTAAAAAAGACATTACCAGTTAATACTGATATGGTGTCAGGAATTATTGCAGACGAAGATTCAGGTATTGAAATTGTAGAAATAAAAGAAGATGGTAAAAATCTTATCAAATTTAATTTTGATGAAAATAAAATTAAAAATATTAAATTTATTTCTTCTAATAATTCATCTGTTAAAATAGTTTGGGATGAACAAGCTGGGGGATTTAGAGTAGAACAAAATACTATTCTATTATATGAATCTTCACAAGCCGAAACGGAAATTATTATAGATCATAATCTTGGAACAAAAGCTATAGATGTTAAAGTCTTTAAAATTTTAAATAATGATATTGATCTAAAATATCCAATAGTTCCAGGAATGGAATTCCCTAGTGATAATCAGGTAAGAGTTTATTTAACAACTCCTTTAAAAGTTCATGTATTAATATCTAGATTATAAAAAGGAAGCTTATGATTAAAACAGAAGCTATTGAAAGTTTAGACGGTAGTGTCTATGTTCCAGTAAAAGATTTAGTAACATTAAATTCATCAGGGGTATTAACTACTCCAGATGGAAGAACTATTACTATAGTTGCTACTGGTGGAACATCTTCTGGTGGAGGTGGTGGAACAACTACGGATACAACTGCTCCATTATTTGATGAAACAACAACTGTTAATGGAATTACTCCTACTTCTGCAGTATTGAATGTTTCAGTTAATGAAACTGGAACAATTTATTATTCTATAGTATCTAGTGGTATGGCAGCATTGACTAGCGCACAAATTAAAGCAGCTGGTGGAGCATTTAATGGTAACTTAGCAGTAAGTGCTTCTCCATTCTCAACTAGTTTTACTCTTAATGGTTTAAGTGCTGGAGTATCATATGATGCTTACGTAGTTAGTCAAGATACGGCTGGAAATTTTTCAACTGTAGCTAAAGTATCTTTTACTACATCTACATTAACTGAAACTCAAGATTTAACGGTGAATATTACTGGTGCAACTATTGATGCATTACAAAATAATGTATATGAGATTACTCAAGAAACTACACAGCCAGGTTGGTCAAAATTTGAACCAATTATTACCCAAAATGATATTAGTTTAGCTACTTCTGGTGGAACAACTATGTCACTGAGTCAGATTAAGTTTAATGTTAAAACTGCTGGATATCAAATTATTAAGATTTTATTATATGCTGATGGTGCAACTACACCAATAGCATTTAGTAGACTTGATGCAACAACTGATTCTGCTAATAAAGTTAAAATGGTATCTAATCCATTAGTTACTGGAACAGTAGTATCAAATGGTATGATGTTAGTTACTAATGCTAGTTATGAACTAGCTAATATTCTTAATACTGATAAGATGCCAGTTGCTGGTACTGCTGGATGGTATTCTTTAACTACTAATACCGATGCTACTGCATCATTTACTTTAACATTTAGTAGTCCAATAGCCGTTGCCTCAGCAAGAATTTATAGATGTGGTGGTTCTTCTACGTTTAATGGTGGGACTGATTCATATACGGTACAATTTATCGATAACAATAATGTCGCTAAAGTTGTAGATGTTCCTAAGGTTTCTGACGCTCAATTTGCAACAATTTCTGCATACACTAGTGCTTCTTTAGCTACTGCGGGAACACCAATTGATATCGAAACTAAAAAGCATGTATTTAATTTAAGTTATTCTTATGATGGAGTAACTTTTACTGATATAGCTGCTTTATCAAATACGGCTACACATAATACTACAACTGATATGTGGTCAGTGGATTATACATATCCAAAAACGGTAATATCTAATGTAGGTCAAAAGAAATTATATGTTAAGGTTCCGGATGCTGATATATCATATCTGAAAAACTTAAAAATTAATTTCTGGTATTTGACTTAATTACTACCCATAATTACAATTATTTAAATTGGTCCGAAGACCATGAATTCGCCCTAAACTACGATAGATAAAGAATATAAAGTCCTTAAAGTTTTCTTTAAAATTCAATTTTAAAATTGATACGTATTAAATACTTAAATACCTTAAATCACTTTATCTATGCAGCCAACTAGGTTATCTAGTGGATATATTCATACCGGATTTTGAAAATTATTTTCGATATGAAAAAATTATTTTTTATGGAGGACTTAAATGTCTGTATTACCTACAAATTCTACAAAATACCAAGAATTTCACGGAATTAAATTAGCTAATGGTGCAGTTATTGCAAACTTTGTTGTTGAGAAATTAGCTGCTGTTCCTGCAGTTTTAGAAGCTGGAAGAAATTGGTACAATACAACTACTAATGTATACCAATATGTTGAAAGTAATGGAACTGAATTAGTTGTTAAAACTGTAACTTCTGCTGAAGCATTAGCTCAAGCAATTTCTGATTTAGAAGCAAAATTAGCTTCTACTGATGCTGGAAAAGGTTCTAGCTTAGTTGGTTTCGTTGGTCAAACTGGTACTAACGGTAAATTCTCTGTTGCTGCTGGATCTACTGAAGCTGCTTTAAAAGCTTCTATTGAAGGTATCGATGCTGAAATCAAAAATAGATTAGATGAAAACAAAGCTGATAGAGATGCATTGGCTGCTTCTACTGGAGCTGGATTAGTTGGATACGCTGGACAAACTGGAGCTAACGGTACTATCGTAGTTGCTGCTGGAACAGTTGAAGAAGGTTTAGATTCAATCGTTGATCAAGTAGATCAAAAATTATTCGAATTAGGTGATGACAAATTATCTAAATCAACATTAGCTGACCAATCAGTTGCTTCAAATGTAACTTTCAGCAAAAATGTTGTAATCGAAGGTGATATTTCTGTTCTTGGTGACAAAAATAGAATCGAAGGTAACATTGTTGAATTAGGTGACAATATTATCTTATTAAACAGAGAAGTTTTAGCTACTGCTGAACCAGTTGCTGATGCTGGATTATCTGTAAACAGAGGAATCAAAGGTGAGTTAGATTTCATCTTATGGGATGAGTCTGCAAAATATGTTTCTGCTCCAGTTGTAACTGTTGATCCAGAAAATGGTGATGAAACTATCGTTCAATCAAGAGTTATCTTAGGTGTAGAATTTGATGCATTCGATTTAGAAGTTACTCAAAGATTAGAAACTTTAGAAGGTCAAGTAAATGGTAAAATCGGTGATTTAACTACTTTACATACTGATGCTAAAGGTAACTTAGTTTCTGCTATCAATGAAGTTCAAGATGAATTAGTTGCTTACGAAGAAGCTGTTGCTGCTTCTACTGGTTCAACTTTAGTTGGATATGCTGGTAAAACTGGTGTTAATAACTTAGTTGTTGTTGCTGAAGGTACAGTTTCTGCTTCTATTGATGCATTAGTTGTTGCTTTAGATGCTGAAGCAAAAGCTTCTGATGATTATGCTGCTGCTGTTGCTGCTTCTACTGGAGCTGGATTAGTTGGTTTTGCAGGTCAAGGTGCTGTTGAAGATTCATTCTACTTACCAGCTGGTACAGTAGCTGCTTCTACTGCTGCTATCGTTACTGCAATCAAAGAAGACAGAGATGATATTAAAGCTTTACAAGATGCTGATGCTTCATTAGTTTCTAAATTAAATGCTTCTAAATATGTTGTTGTTTCTCCTGCTGCATTAACTCATACTATTACTCACAACTTAAATTCTTCTGATATTTCTGTTGACGTATGGTTCAAAGATGGTGCTTCTTGGTTAAATCACCAAGCATCTTGCAAAATTGTTGATGGTAACACTGTAGAGTTTACTTTAACAACTGCTGCTGAATTAAAAGTATTAGTAAGAAAATTTGACGATTTAGTTTTATAATTAAAACTTTATCCAAATTATAATACATAACCAGGATTGTGTTTTTCTAATGGGAAGAAGGTGGAGCGTACTAAGTATGTCTTCATTTTCTTCCCATTATTCAACCGGTTAATTATTTATCGGAATAGATAAATACCCGTATCGTATAGATATAATTTATAACGGGAGTTTCGGAAAGAAACACAAAGAGTTTAAATTATTAATTAAAGAACTAAAAAGGTAAAGTATGTTACAATCAAAGTCTAAACTAATCAAGGGTATTTATTTAGCAGTGGATTATCATCCAAATATAAATTTTATACTAAATAGAATAGCAAAAGAATTTGGAATTGAACCAGAAAATGGTTATGATCAAGAGGGTAACCTCCGAGAATATAAATATCATACTACAATATTATATTCTAAATTTCCAAGACCTTTACCAATAGATTCTAAATTATGTCAGTTTCAAACTAAAAGTGGTTCAGATATTTCTCAAACTAGAAAACCAAAAATTTCAGTACCCGTAAGAATCACTGGATTTGATTTCTTCGATATTAAAGATAAGAATAATAAACCTGGAATTAATTTTCACGTTAAAGTAGATTCTCCATTTTTAAGATCTGAGTTCCGAAGAGGAAGGGCTTTTGGTTTACCAACTGATTACCCAACTTATAATCCACATATCACTTTGTCAAATACAGTTTCTAAAGAATTTAGAGATAAATTAAAAAATGCTTCCAATCCGGATTATAAGAAGTATAAAGCAATTGTTTCTAAATATGTTGGAACGGTATTATATACAAATGATGAATACATAGAAGAATTAGATTAATCAATAATTACTAATTCAAATTATTTGCGCAAATAATTTAAGACATTTAAAAAAATAAAAAAGGGATATTATGAGTACTAATAAATTAAGTGCTGCAAAACATTTAGGTTCTATTTTAGAAAATGTAAATGTTTCACACCCAGTTAATACTTTAACTATACAAGAAAATTCTTTAGCTTTAGCAAAACATCTAGTAGTTGCTTTACAAGAAGAGGCTAATGAAAAATTAAGATCTGCAGAAGTTCCTGAATCAAGAGTTGGATATACTGAACCAACGGATAATGGAGATAAAGACATTACTTTAGATGATAATGGTGGTTTTGTAGGTAATGGAAAAGATACTTATTATCATTCTGATAAAGGTAAAAATTCAAATACTGATAGCACTGATAACTTAACGGGTTCTTCTCAAAACTATGTAGAGTCTTCAACTGGTAAAGAAGCAGCAGGGCAAGCAGGGGAAATTAGTGAATCTGGAATGAGTGCTGGGGATTTACCAGACTATGAAGCAATGACTAGAACTGGTGGTTCTACTTCTACTCCTGATGAGCCAGATGAAAAACTAATGAAGAAAATTGGTGCAAAAGCTCCAAACATTGAAGATCATAGAAATATGAAAAGTCCTTTAAATAATAGAAAAGATGCGGCTAAAGCAATTGCTGCAATATTTAAAAAAGTTAACTAGGAGACAAAATGAGTACTTTTACTTTTAAAGATTTAGCTGATGGCTTAGAGAATGGAATTGAAAAAGTTTCAGACCTTGCAAAATCAATTGATCAAAATCAAGAACCAATTAAAGCTGGAATAGATCTATTTAAAATGATAGTAGATTCTAAAACAGAAGGTGTTTCTATTGATAATGATACGGTTATTAGTTTATTAGAAACTATCGCAAAATCAACATCTAATGGATTAGATGATAATATAATTGATACTGTTAAAGTAGCTCTTAAGTTAAAGTTTTAGGAGCTACAAATGATAGTTCCTATTAAACAAATTCTTTTAGAGGATGAAGCTTTTAATAATATCCAGAACTCAGTAAACAATTATAATAATAGTATAGCAGCTTATGATGATTTACAAAATCGTGGTCTTGATACAATGGAAAGACAAGCTATGTTAAAAGGTATTAATAATTTGACTGGTTCAAATTATAAAACCTATGAAAATCTTGATCCAAATGATACAATGGATAAAATTAAAATGAATGCCGGAAGATTGGCTTATCCAGATAGTGAATTAATTAAAGATTATGCAGCTTACGAAAAAGATAAACATTTTCAAAATGAAGTTCAACGACATTTTGAAGATAATTCTACAAACGCTTTAGAGAATAAATTTTTACAAAATGATTTGGCATTAAAAAATTGGGCTCATGATTCACAAACTAAAGCATATGAAGCTCTTAAATCACAAAATTCATTATTGGGTAATAAATTACATGATGCTAATAGAATGAATGCTATTACTACTCTTGGAGCGACAGCCTTAGGTATTGGTGGTGGTGCATATCTTTTACATGATTATATGAAAAATAGGAGACCAAGATGATAGTTCCAATTAAGCAAATTCTTTTAGAGGATCTAAATTTCTTTGATACAGTTGATGGACAAGCTGCGGTAAATAAAGCATATACGGATGCTGCAAATTATATTCAAAATTCTCCAGAAAATGAAAGAAATGCAATTAATCAAGCTTTAGAATTCGGAAATAGAAATTTAGCAGATGGTAAAGGCGAAGTATATAATAAACTAAAAATTGGTTCATTATATTCTGAAGCTCCACTTGATCATGCTAGAAGGCTTCAAGGGTATGAATCTGCAAATAATGTTCAACAATATGCTGATAGTTTAGGAAGAACTCAACCTACTTCTACAATCTCTCCAGAAATGGCAAATAATTTAAAAATGGTTGGTGCAGGAACAATTGGTGCTGGGTTAGCTTTTGGATTATCTAGTAGATATAATAGGAGACCAAGATGATAGTTCCCATTAAAGATATAATCTTAGAGGGAAGTTTAGGTAAAATATTTAAAACGCAAGCCGATAATCACGGTTTAAGATTAGCTGCTGCCCGAATAAATTTTCAAGATAATAAGTTTCAATATTTTACAAATCCTTTCGTTGAAGGTCCTATGGATCATTTAGGAGCATCTGTAAAAAGGGGTTTAACTAATTTATTAGTTAAACTATTTGGAACTGGTGAGAAAATTGAATCTATAGAAGATCTTGAAAAGAAAGTTAAAGCCTTAGGTAATACACCATATGAAAGAAATCTTCAGGTAATGATAGCTGAGCTAAAAAATCAAAAAGATATGGAACAAGCCATCAGAGATGAACATTTCATACAATGGTTAATAAATCCTTTAGTTCCTGGACCAATCTCTAGTTTTAGAAGAGGTCAGGAAATGAAGAAACATCTTCAAGCAATGAGGTAAGTATGAAAATACAAATTAAACAAATACTTTTAGAAGATATTGATCTTCCAAGTCTACATAAATTTGATACAGAAAATGCCCAACCTTTCGTTGACAAAGCATATGATGAATCTAAAAATTTTATGAATGATCAAATGACTGGAAAAGAAAGAAATCTTGCGATGGAACAAATTAAACAAGGTAATTTAAATATTGCTAAGTCTACTATGGATCCTAGATTTCTTCCTAAGGTAGAGCACCACATGTTTGGTAAAGATACCGAAGAAAACCCATTAGATCATGCTAAAAGAATTCAACAACTTCAAAGTGAAGATGCTAGAAACCATTTCCATAATATCCAAGCTAAAAGAGAAGCTGAACAATTTGCTCAAGAACATCCAGTTTCAAACTTTATTAATCAACATCAGGGTGCTTTATTAGCTGGAGTTGGTGCAACTGCTGGTGCTGGGTATCTTTATAATAGGTTTAAAAATAGAGGTTAATAAATGAAACTACCAATTAAAGAAATAATACTAGAAGCTATGATTATTGATAAAGATAATTCAAGTAGATTAAATTCCGCATTAATTTCTGGAGGGATTTCTGGTTTGTTAACTGGGGGTTTATCGCAATTAACAAACCCAGAAGATCCTCATGGTGTTAATCCTTATTTAATTGGTGGGGCAACTTTAACTGGGGGTTTGCTTGGTGCAGGTTTATCTGGTTCAAAACATGATCTTAAAAATAATGTAGTAATCCCAACAGTGGCCTCAGGAATTGGTGGTGTAGCTACAAATCATTTATATAAACAATTTAATGATTCAAATTATGAACCAGTAGATGTACCTTTAACTATGGCTTTAACTGGAGGTATAGGTGCTTTACTTTTACCAGCAAGAAATAGTCCATTAAATCAATATATGAATGTACCAAAATTTGGAAATCAAAATGAAGCAAAATGATCAACAAATTACTGAAGGATTTTTATCTAATATAGGTAGAGGTTCTAAATTAAAAAACATTTTAAATCTTAGAAATCAAAGGGATACCTTCCGAAAGTATATTACTCCTGAAGGTTTTAGTATGAATTATAAGGCTGATGTATTAAATACGGGTGCACAAGCACTTAGAAAAAATCAAAATGCTTTAAGGGCTATGGATAAATTCCAAATGGATACTAAAATGTATCAACCAAGATATTATACTGATGTTTATAATAGAATGAGTTTTGGTGGAATTAAAACTGCAGAACAAATGGCATTAGATTCAAATACTAAACAAATAAGGGAAAGTATAATGAGAATACCTATTAAACAAATTATTCTAGAGAATGATATTCTTAGTGATAATGAATTACGAGATATGAGAAATGAAGATTTAATATGGAGAAAAACTTATCCAGAATTAAATCAACAAGATATGGATACAGTAAATAAAAGTATATCAGATAGGGTTATGGATTTTAATCCGGTTTATGATAAAGAAAATAATCCTATTAGTGCAACAAATGAATTTATGCAACATATTGCTCAAAATAATAAATTTAACAATCCCTTAGCGGAAAGATTATTTAATCATATTAAAGCAACTGGTAACGCTTATGCGGAAGCTGAGAGACATATACAGACTCTACCACCAGAAGAAAGATCAAATATTGATTTAGCTATTAGAAGAGGAAATATGAATTTAGGTATCCCAAATACACCAAATGCTGGATTAACTGATTTATATATGAAACAAATTAATAATATTGGTGGAAAGTAATATTAATTCCTATTAAAGAAATTATAGTGGAACAAGGTGGTTTAACCCCACAGCAAAAATTACAAATTGCTAGCGGAATTTCTACTGGAGTTATTGGTGGAGGTTTACTTGGGGGATATATGGTAAATAAATTAAAAAATTCAAGAAATATACGATAAAAATTCAAAACAAAGTATACATTAACACAACCCCTTCGGGGGTTATAATATATAAACAGAAACCTAAAAAACTTTATAGGAAATAATATGTCTCAAGATAATAAATCAGAAGAAACATTACAAACACCTTATGAAGAAAAATTATTGAAAGCATATGAAGAATTGAATATGCGTTTACAACAAAGATCAAAACAAATAGAAGAGGAAAAACAAAATGAAAATATACTCAATTCTTCACTCAAAGTTCAATTTGAACCTAAATGAGATAGATCAACTTATTAACATAATTAAACAGTGGTATTGTTTAAACAATGATAAAGATTTATTTACGAATAATACTAGAAAATTAATTATGAAAATCAATTTGCATAATTTTAGACTTCCTCAGTATTTGTACAGAGCTTATTCTTTTAAAACCCAAAAGGAATTAGATGATTTTATAAAAGGTTCTAATACTAAGCTAGCTCATCCTTTTAAAGATTATGAATCTTGGTCATCATCATTAAAAGTTGCAGAGTCTTATTATCCAGGTGGCCAATACCAACTTAATAAAGATAACAAATATGGTGTAATATTAAAAATTAAACAAAGTGTATTCCACGATAAAATTAAGTTTAGTTTAGAAAATCTTTTTGGTTCTCATGATCCAAGTACTCAAGGTAATACTTCTGGAACAGATAAAAAGATTTTCTTTAATGCAGTATTCCAGTATCTATCAAATAAATTATTAGATACTATAAAAACAAAAGGTCCAGAAGGAATTTCTAAACAAGAAATTCAAGAGTTTCAATATACTATTCCTGGTCTAGTTAGATCAGTATCAGAATATGAATACTTAACCGAACCTTTAGATTACCCACAACCAATAGTTGTAAAAATTACAGATAAAAAATTAATTCCTGCTTATCAAGGAATGTAATCTCCAAAAGGAAAATCTATGATCAATCTACCAAATCTAAATAAAATTATAAATTTCTACAATGATTTCAAACTAACTAAAACTGAGGGTGAGTGGAAGGCTTACTTCCTCGAAGTTAAAGAAACTGTTAAAAAATTTATTAATAGAGATAGAACAAAGGATACCAAAGTTGTTTCAAATGATTTAGCTAATCCTTCAGTTACCTCTCAAGAAATATGTATGTATGATTACCAATAAATAGGTAATCCAAATTAAACTAAAGGCTATTTATGGCTTCACAATTATTTAAAAGCACTCTGACTAATAGACGACAAACAAGTGCTAAAAACATAAACAAACCAAATCAAGAAACTATTAAATATATTCAATTACTTAGAGCAGCCTATTCGGATGAATGGTTAGCTGTTTACCAATATTCTATTGAAGCTGATTTCCTTAATAAACTTAATTATCAAAATAAACTTAGTGATAAAGCATTTAATCAAATTACTAAAGAATTGAATATACATACACAAGAAGAGTTTAATCATGCAAAATTAATTATACCAGAATTAATTAGATTAGATTCGGAACCAGTAACAAATATAGATTCTTTATCTGGGTTTGCAAATGGTTCATTCTTAGTTCCAGAATATGATCATGAAATTATATTAAACCAAGCAATAGAATCTGAAGCTGGAGCAATTAAGGTTTATTCTGAGTTAATTAAGTTTACAAATGATAAATTAGTTACTAATCAAAAGTTTCAAGATACTTTAAAGTTTATATTAGATCAAGAACATGAACATAAAAGTGACCTAGAGAAATTATTAAAAGAATTTAAAGGGGAGTAAATGATAGTACCAATAAAAGAAATACTTTTAGAAGGTTCTTTACCTCAACAAAATTCAAATATTCATGTTCACGGAGAATCTCATTTTAATTCAGACGAAGTTAACAGAATTAGGCAAACTATTATTCAAAGTAAACCAGATATTATAATTCATGAGTTAGATGACGATTTAGATTTTTATAAAAAACATTTACCTGGTACTAGATTATATCAGTTAGAGCGTGGTTTAGATAAAAATATCTATAAATATTTTCCAAATGATTATGCTTCACAATTTAAATATAGAGAAGAAAATATGTTACGTAACATAGAAAATATTAAGCAATTTCATCCAAATAAAAATATACATGTAGTTGTTGGAGATACTCATTTACGAACTATTCCAACAAAAGAATTGGGAGATTCAAGTCCATTCCATAATTATAATTATAATATTTATAGAAGTAGAACTCCAGAAATCAAATAAAGGTAAAATGAATGATAGTTCCAATTAAACAAATTATTACTGAGGGTTTCTTTTCAAAACCTAAACCATTTAATGTTGGTCCATCTCTCGGTCAAAAGTTTTTAAATAAAGTTCAATCTAATATTACTTCTAAGAAAGAAGCTATTAAAAAAGAAATGGGAGCTTTAGATAAATTACAAGAATTAAGATCTAGACCTGGTTTTGGTAATATAGATATTAAATCAGAAAACCCACAAAAACAAGAAGCTTTTAAATCGAATAAAATTCAACCAAGAGATAAAACAAATCCATACGAACCATATAGATAGAAATCAGTGCCACTTTATAGATTGGGAATGTATAAATTGGCACATCCTTAGGTGGTTGAGTTTCTTTCCAGCTTGTCACTGGTACAACCATATTTCTTTCTTTAAAGCCGTATGTATTTATTTGGATGTTATTTTAACGGTAACTTCTTTATTAGCCCTAGCTTTTGCTAGGGCTACTCCACCGGCTTCGGTCTATATCCTCTTCGCTAAAATTATATTTAACATAGATATTAATGGTAGTAACATTATATGAATAAGGATTAGATTATGAATAGTAAGATAATAAAAGATAAAGCTATCGATACTGTAACCGTTGGAGAACTTAGAAAAAACTTTTTGGCAATGGCTAAAAATGAACCAGAAAATCCAAATATTAATAGGGGTGAAGAGGAACAAATTCCTTTATCGTTTGATCAATTAAGTAGTTTAGGACTTCTTTATAAAATTAATAAAGAGGTATTACATCCACTTGGTATTACTTTAATGAGATATGTTGGTGGAATTTCTATGGGTGCTTTTATGACAAAAGATGGAAGACCAATCGAATACGACGAAGAAACTACTATCGAGAATGAAAATAAATTAAGAAAACTTAATATTAATCTTAGAAGTGTATCTTTAGCTCATGACTTAAGTAATGATTTAGAAGGTTTTATTTTAAATGAATCAAACGAATTAGAAATGATAAGTTCAATGGTGCTCAAACCAGTTAAAGCTGTAGCTTCATTTGCTCCACTATCTCAATTAGATAGAATTAATCATGAAGGTGTAAAATTAAGTGGATTTCCATTATTTACAGAGTTTGTAAATAAACTAAATTTAGATAGAGTCCGATCTATGTTAGAATCTAATGGTAGATATTCTTCTATGGGTCATCCAAAATATATTCCAGAATTACCATCTGGTTTAAATGATATAACTGATTTAGTTGGTTTCATTGTTTATATGATGGATAAAAACTTTAGTTTTATAACATTCGAAGGTATTGATGCAACTGGAAAACAAACTATCTCGAATCTATTTAAAGATTTCTTATTAGAGGTTCAATCTCTTAAAAGATCTTTAGATTCAATTAGTAACTCTCCATTCGCTAGACATTATTTTCCAGACTTTGATTCTAAAACATTTGCTCCGGACCATAATTGTGTTTTAAACTTCCACGTAACTCAACAAAATATTCCAGAATATGAATCAGATACTGGTAGAGAGATTAAAAATATCTTACATACTGATCCAAGTTCTGGTACATTAAAATATTTATTTGGTTTAAATAGATTGGAAGTTCAAAATAGATATCATGAAATGGCTAACGAAAGAAATTTTGGTTCAATTAGAATTTATGATAGATACGTAGAAAGTTCTATGGCATTTACTCTTGCAAAAGACCTAATAAAAAATGGATTCATTACGGAAAATCATATTTTTAGTTATAATCCTGGAAGTGTTTCTTTAAAAGAAGAGACCAGACATAGAAGTGAATTCAAACTTAAAGTTATTAAAGATATTGAAAGATTTGAATATCATAATCTTAAATTAGACCAACCAAATCTAATAGTATTATGTCATGCTCCAATAGGGGTAATCGAAATGAGATTAGCTGAAAGATCTAAACATACACCATTAGATAAACATGAGAAAGATTTAATTCTATTAAATACTACTCAGTATATTTACCATTCTATTATTAATGATAAAAGTAAAAGAATGGATTCATCAAAAGGTTGTCAAAGAGTTATGAAGTTAGATACTTATGAACTTGATCCAAAGAAGTGCGTAGAGACTTTAATTCAAACAATAATGAATTTTACAACGGATACTTATTTCGCTAACTGATTTTATATATTATAATCTAATCCTTATATAGTAGTAAGGAGGGAATTATTCATGTCGGTGGTAATTCAGATTTTTGGAGTAGAACCAATTTTTAGAAAGTTGGTTCTAAAATCAAGATCATTAAAATATAAAAAATAATAAATTTATGTAGAAAATAATTTTTAAATTTTATTAATATTTGTTAATAAAAGATGCCAATTCCCCCATTTCTGGGGGAATTTTTCCACTCATTTAATTTATCATAAACGATATTTAAAACCGTAAGACAGATATAATTATTAATGGAAATATTTTAATATGATTTCAAAAGTTTTCGCTCATATCTTTAATCTATATAAAATATTTTCATTATTAAATTATAAATAGAAAAACCAAAAATAAAATTATTTGAAAACTAACAAAAGGAAAAATTCATGTCTGGTCTAAAAATGGGTAATTTACAAATTATCACTAAACCAGTTGGAACTCAAGTGGATACTTCTAAAAACATAGTAGTATCAGCAAGAGATCAATTTATAAATAGAATCGAAAAGATTCAAACGGAATACCATAGTGTACAACAAGGCCATATATCTGAGAATGATTTTAAAAAATTATTATTAAGAAACCATCCAAGATTACTTTCTAGTATTGAACAAAATACTCGGGAACAATTGAATTTTAGATTAAAACATCTAATTAGTTGGTATTTAGAAATAAAAAATATTTTAATTGGATATAATGATTATACTAAAGATATGGTACAATTTAGAGATCTAACCGAAAATTACAATAACTTAAAAATATTTTTAAACGGTGATAGAAACGATAAAATGCAATCGAAACTAGTTAAAAATATTATTGAATTGTTTATTAATGATAATCCAATTAATCCAAAATATGGAGTTTGTGATAGTTTGGGTAGGGCTTTAGCTAAAGCAAATAGGAATACTTCTTATATAAAAGAGATTACTTTATGTTTTAGCCTTTATAGAAAATATCTTGAGGATATTTCGAAAGAGTTTGTAAAAGCTTTTGAATTTCCAGAAGGACAAGAACCTACAACTGATCCAAGAGTATTAAAGAATTTACCAGCTCCTACTCCACAATTAAAAGCAATTCATGAAATCCAACCAAGATTTCAAATGATTAATGATCATATCCGGAAATCAGTTGATACTTTTGATAAAGATTATAAAAGTAATGCTAGAAATTTTAATACTGAAGTATTAGGTAATATCGAAGAATTAAATAAAGATATTATTCCTTTAACTGTTAATCAAGAAGTATCTAATATGGGTATCAAGAAAAGGTTAACTGAAATAAATAATTGGATTAATAATGGTTTAATTCAAGCTCAGTATCAATTTAATAGATTGAATAATTTTAAAATAGTTAGAACACAAAGTAATATTAATAAAAACTTTGCTGAACCAATTAATGATAATTTTAGAGTTTGGTGCTTGATTAAGGATACTGAAAAGTATTTGGAATCGATGGAGGATTTATTACTTGGGAAATCATTCCTTACTGGAGTGAACACTGGTGAAAATCTAGATGTATTAGAAGTAAACTATTAGGCCAATAGTTTACCCCTTTGGGCTTCGACCCTTGTCTTTTGTTTGTATAGACGTAAAAGAAATGATCAAAATTTAATACGTATTTAATTTTTTCACGTTTGGGTATTTATCCAAACGATATCTCAAGGCAAGAAAGGAGAAATAATGTCTATTAAGATGTTCTCTAATGTTGAATTAGCTGAAGCAGCTAATTTGATTAATGACACTGCGTCAAATACCTTTCCCGCAAATCCTAAATTAGGAACACAAACTATGATAGAAGGAGTATTATATTACTATACTTCTATTGATGGTGAAGAACCAGTTTGGGTACCAGTTGGTACAAAAAGGTTAACAGCTGTTGTTACTATTGACCAACCACAATTAGAATGGATAGTAGAGCACGCTCTAGCTACATTCGATATTATGGCTGCAGTTTATGACGTTGATAATAAGCTAATGGATGCTCCATTTACTATTATTTCAGCTAATGTAATTAAATTTACATTTGTTAACCCAGTAAAAGGAAAAGCAGTAGTATTCGGTGCTTCACAAAAATATGCAGGATTTACACCAAGTGTAAATCAATTAACTGGGGAAACTGTTTCTGTGGGAACTGGTGAACCAACAGCATCTACAACTTCTACTCTGTATATCCAAGTAGATTCGGCAACAGCATAAAAGGAGGTATAAAATGGCATTACTCGTAAATTACGAGGGTACATATTTACCACCTCAAAAGCTTTGGTATCTAGTTGATGGAGTATGGAAAGAAGTTACAAATGTTTTCGAAAACCCTGCTCAACAAGAGTTGGCATTAATCGATCAAGAAAGAATTAAGCAAGATCAAATTGTTACTGCATTAATTACTAGAGAAGCCGATTTAATGGCAAGAATTGATGGAAGTAATCCAGCAGTTCCTTTAGAAACTGATCCGGCTCAAATTGAAGCTATTCTTAATGAAATTGATACAATTGAATTACAATTATCAATTACTAAAACAGAGCAAGTTGTTCTAACTAAAAAACTATTTGAGACAAAAGCTCAGATGGAGTATTTAAAACTAGTTACTGAGGGTGAACAAGCCTTAGAAAAAATAGCTAAAGAAGTAATAGTTCCAAATGATTGGGGTGTAATTAGAATTGCTCCACAAAGTACTTTGGACGAAAGACTTGAAGTAGTTATCCAACACGGTTTAGATACTAATGATAGAATTTTCAACTATGGTTTAGTTTATTATAGACTTTATAAATTAAATTCTGCTGATCAAAATGATGATATAAATTACTTAAAAGATCAATTTAAAAGAAGATTAAATAAGGCTGCATTCGATCTTGGTATCGAACCAACAAATTATATCTTTACTTTGGATAACATTCAAAACGTTTATACAGAAGTAAATCAATTTGTTAATGCTGGTGCACAAAGAATCGAAGATTACCTTGCAAGTATAAAAGATCAACAAAAATTTATTTTAGATTCTATAGAAGAAGCTAAAGTTTCTATGGCTGCTTTACAAGATAAAGTGGTTGCTGGAACTTTAACACCAGTGGATGGTAAAATATTAACCGTTGCTACTAAAGATGAATTACAAGTACCACTTGGAGATGTTTTATTAAAATATCAAGATGTTACTTCATTTGATCAATTAGTATCAACTAGTACTTTACAAGATATCGCTGCAGGTACTAAAGATATAGCAAATTATCCTGGTATTGTTAAGTTAAATGCTGACGCATCTTCACTTAACGAAAAAATAACTGCGGTACAAAATTTCTTAACTGTTAATCAAGAGATTCAAAAAGAATTAACTTCTGGCGAAATTACATTTAACTTAAATGTTTTAACTCCTAAGAAAGCTTCGTTGACTCCTTCAAAATTACTATTCTGGTCTTCACCATTAGGTAATACTACAGTTGGAACAAGTTCTGGTAATTTAACTTATTCTCAAACTTATACTTCTTCTGGAACATATAAGTTCAAAAATAATGAGATGATAAAATTATCTACAACTTATACTGCAATTATTAATGCTTTAAGTGCGGGAACTAATAATATAACTTTAGGTGTAACATTTAAATCTGGAGATCAACCAAGAATTATTTCTGTTAATAATGGACAAATTTATGCTTATGGTACGGAATCGACTGTAACTCCAAGTGTTAATCAAAAAGCTATTATTAATGTAGATTCTGCAGGAACTCAGGATTCAAAAACTGAAGTAAATGTTAAAGTTAATGATAAGGAACAACCACATACTAAAATTATTTTCGTAAAAGAAAATGGTTATGTAACAACTCCTTCAGATGTAGTTTTATCGGTTTATCAACCAGTAATTAATGGATTATTTTATGCTAATACTGAAGACTCTCAAGTTACTTCTTATTTAAACGTAGCGACTCCAGCTTACGAATATGCATTTAGAATTACACATTTAAAAGATCTAGATACTGTTCCTGCAACTGGAAGTTTCAGTTTCAATGCTAAAGAGATTCCATTAACGAATTATTTTGTTAAGAATGATAATATTATTTCTCAGATAACAGAAGAGATTACTCCTAGTTTCTTAGAATTTAATGCTAAAGAAATTCCTTTAACAAACTTCTTTATTCATAATGATAATATTATTTCTCAAATTAAAGAAGAGATCGTTCCTGGAGCAATTAACTTTAATCCAGCTTGGATTCCAATGACTAACTTTATGGTTAAGAATGATAATATTATTCAACAAGATAAAGATTCATTGAACACTCCAATAAATGCGTTTAGCTTCAACACTAAACAAACAAATAATTATTTAACTGTTAAAAATGGTTATGGTCAGGATACTGGATACACAACTGGTTCAAGTATTAATGGAATGTTAATTATAAAACCTAACACTTCTGACAATCATGAAGTTAGATCGTTAATTGGTACTACAACTAATTCGAGAGAGAATGATGGTACTTCGAAATATTTAGATTTCTATCAAAAAACAAGAATAGTTATGGCTTCACAAACTGGGCTTATGATTATCCTACCACCGTTTACTGATGATACCTTAAATAAATTGATGGATTCTATTCCAAGAATGGTTACTGCTTCTGCAGTAAGACCTTATGATGCAGAAAATTTATCTATGGATAAATTAAATGCTCAAATAGTTGATATACCAAGAATTGCTACAAAAACAGCTGTAAAAGAAAATATTGATTCTGCAGCTAATGGTTTAAATGGGTCTTCATATATTAATGATAAATTAAATAACTGTATAGATGGTGTTACTCAAGTAACTACTCAAATCTCAGCTCTAATTGGAGTACAAGATCCATTCGAAATAGTTAATAAAGATATTAGTTCTATTCCAAGTCCAGCAATTCAATTAAATCCAGGTGTAACTTTATCTTAGTATAATGTTAACATAAAGTTATCTGGTTACCTTATTTTAAATTTAAACGTTAGGGGATTCTAAATGGTATTTAAAAATACAAATGGACAATCGTACGAAATGTTTCCAGGGATCTTACAAGATCCAAACAATCCTGCAAGTACTATAGTAACTAGCAGACAAGTATCTGGAAATAAAATTATGTTCTTTTCTGGTGCTTTACCAGCAAAAGTTGATGCATTAGCTGTAACTAAAGCTAGTTTAGTTGCTCAAACAAATAAACTTTGTGAAACTACAGAATTTGATATTACATATACTTATAATGTAGTTAACAAAAAAAGATATATTAGAAAAAGTATCATTGATGCTTTAGAAATGAATTACACTGCTGCTGGAACTATTGGTTACGCAGCTATAATCTTAAATGATCCTGATCAAAATAAAGATTATATTATATTAACTGATTCTATTGGAACTTGGGGTGAAAACCTTATGCCAATTATATTAGATAATAAAGTTGGAACTGTTGGTTCAAGAAACTTATTTAAAAACGTTTCTATAGAATTAACTGACAAACCAGCATTAGTTTAAGAAAGGATTTATAATGAATTTATTATTTAATCAAAATCTTGTAGAAAATGCTGCAAAAGTATTCGACGTTTATTTAAGACCATTACATAGAAGTACAGAAACTGCTGTAAAAATTTATTCTGATGCGATGAATGGAACTACAACTACAACTGTTGCTCCTCAAAGTATTTTATTCGTTTCTGCTGGATTCCTAGCAATTATGGATAAAATTTCTGCTGCATTCTGGAATGAATCTTTCAACATAACAACTGATGGTGAAAAAGTTAAACTTTTAATTAACACTATCATCCACGGAAATGAAACTCAAAGAAATTCTGGTTTTGATAAACTAGTTAATATGGGTATTATTGCTGCAGGTGATACAACTATGTCTAGATCAATTGTATCTAGAATTCCAACATTTGATCCAGCTTTAATGACTAGAGCTTATGTTCAAGATGGAAACTTTTATAAGTATTCTTATAATATTCCATTAGGTTTAGAGAAAAAATATGATCAAGTTAGAAATACTTCTAATGAGAAACTATTCTTATTCTTCCCAGCTAGAGGTCATGTAAACTTTGGTTATGCTCCAGTAACTGGTGAAAACTTTGGTCACTTAACAAGATACTGGAACGACTTATTCCAAAAAGAATCTTTAGCTATACCTTATATGGCTGTAGACTTAGGAGATATGACAAGTCCAGACGAAACTGCAATTAAATATGACCACTTAGATATTATTGAATATTTTGATAATATCCTTGTTCAAATTGCTGTTACAAATTTATATAATTAAGGAGAAAGCATGTTAGCTATTAATCCTGCTGGAATCTCTGCTAGTTTAACTACTGGTGCAAGAGGTTCAGATGGTACATATACTTGTGATGTTTATTTAATGGTTGGAGATATGCCTCCAGCTGAGTTCTTAGAAGAAATTGCTTCTGCTGCAGAACTTGTATCTTCATTTCCACAAGTAACATATAAGTTTACTGGTTTATCTATTCAAACAACTTATGATTATGGTATTAATGAGAGAACTTATAAAAAGACTCCAGTTGATGCTTTACCATTTACTCCATTACAAGATGGAACAATTAAATGGGCTGCTATAGTTTTCCCTGGTGAGAAAATTATGTATACAGATTCTGTTGGTGAATGGGATAATGTTGATGGTTGTATTACAGTTCTTGCAACTAATACAGTTACAACAACTGAAAATGTATTAAAAGATATCAACTTAGTAGTAAGAGATAAATCTACTTATGAGCTTTACCCTAACGGTATTTCTCATTTATTAGCATAAGGAGGACTTAATGATTCTAGTTAATAGAAACTTTGGTAATCCGATTCTTGGTGCTGTTATAGGTGATATGTTTAAAGCAAGTTCGGATGTTGGTCAGAACGTTGACTGGGTTCCAAATACTGAAGTATTAGCTACTGGTTCAAGTCTGGTTTCAGTTTTAAAGAATTATTTTGATTATGGTAGTAGTACTCCACCAACTAGTACATACACTGATTATAATTCAACTTGCAACAACTTCTTTATTGTTACAGAGCAATTTATTAAAACGTTAGATAAAGTATATACTAAAATTTGGAATGAATCATTTACCGAAACTGGTATTTATGGTCCTTCAAATTTGGCAACGATATATTATGGTTTTGTTTATGATAACTCGGCTGGGGCTTCTAGTGGATTTATGGCATTTAAGAAATTCGTTGATAGATGCATTACGGCTGGTATTTTAGTAGAAAGTGACAGATTGGATTATAAAGATCAAATCTTTGTATCTGGTATGTCAAGAGCTAATATGTCTACTCAAGTTGATTTAGCAAATAAATTAATAACTATGACTCATAGTTCCCCAATTGATATTGCTCCAGATATTAATGCAATGACTGGTGAATATCTTGCTGGTAAGAAATTATATCTAATGATGACTCCTTATTTAACAAATGAATCGATTATTAAAGGGATGTCATCGAGTACTAGTACAAATGCTACTCTGGAACCATTCCAAAACTTTAAGACTTATAGATGGACGGTGAATGGTAATACTAGTTTGTATCCGGTACAAACATCAGTTAAAAGACCAATAGCTTTCTTCAAACCAAAAACAGATGCTTCTAAATTTGGTAGAAGTTTACCTATGGCTACTCACTTATTCTGGTCTATTGGTACACCAGAAGATAAAGAAGTTGCATTACTTGAAGGTAAACCAGTTCCAGATTTAATCTTTGACCACTTAGATAGAATTAGTCATATCGATAGTTTGACATTAAAAATTAAATTTGATAAGTTACAGTTCTAAGATCCCGAGAGGGACTTAGGACAACTTTATCGAAAGGATAAACAATGTCAACTTTAAATACCTTAATTGATGGGATAACTCCTAATTCAATTTCTTCTAGTGGTTCCTTATCTGGTCAATTTCCAAGTAAAAAGAATGTTATATTTAATATTAACTTTGATACTATGGCTGGTGGGGTTAGAACTTTAGAGTTAGATGCTTTTAAATGTGTTAATAGTAATATTAACGCTGTACTTCCATCTACTACTTCATTTCCATCACCAATAGATGGAGCATTTTTACCATCTAAAACTTATCCATCATTATATTTTGCAAGAACTAGATTAATTAAATTGATTGATGTTTGGAATAGAATATTAAATAGTGGTTTATTTACATCTATGACTGGTACAGATGGTACAGCTATGACTTATTATAAATTAGTTGGTTCAAATTTTAGAGGTATTCTTTCTGATTATCTATTCAGAAATATGACTGGTTCTTTTGGAGCAAACATTGATTTTAGCACTATTAATATCTTTAATAGGTTAACTAGATTCTTAGTTGCTGCAGCTAATAACCATAATTGGTATTTAACTTATTATCATTCGGAATATGATAATTTTAATAATTTAACTACAATTGGTACAGCAAAAGAATTTAAATCATTTATAAACGTTAATTTTAATCCAACACGTGCCAAGTTTATAGCTTTAATGAATGAGTTATTGGATATTTATAAAGAATTAATTTCGGAAACTAAATTGGCTACGAACTTACTTTGTACATTCCAAGATTTAACATTTGATACTGCTGCAGGAAGAACTAAGATTATAGGTTTAGATGCTTATAAATCTAATTTTGCTGCTCTAGCAAAAATAGATGCCTCTGATTTAACATTCTTAAATGACGAAACAAGAGCGTTAGTTCAAACTTGGAAAGATACTGGTTCAAATAATATACAATATTTATACCCACAATTTGCTACAGCTATTTCTAGAAATACTGAAAATGAAGCGTGGTCATTTAGAAATGTATTAGTTGATACTTCGGATTATAATCAAGCAATTGATGCTTCTCTTAAAAAGTATCAAACGAAGTATATCGCTTGTTCTCAACTTGATATGAAGAAACCATTAGTATTCTCTGATCAAATTATTAACTGGGCAAATCCAAATGATAGACCCCACATTATGACTTATAATAGTGGTACTTATATTTATATTCCAGATGAGATTAAAGATCCAGATACTATTAATACTCTAGGCGAACAACCAGATAACCAAGTTAATATATCTGCAAATTTTTGGAAGATTGGTACAAATGTGATAACTGATCCAAATTATGATGTTAATGCAGATATTAAGTTAAAATTAGGTAATACGCCTTTACATAGTTTAGATAAAATAGATTTCTTAGATAATTTAACAATTTACCTAAAGTTAAATTGAAGAATTGATTATTTTATAATCAATTCTTGTTTGTTTACAAACTTAAATCTAAATATTTAATACTTTATCTTAAACTAAATTAACTAACGCTAAATTAGCCCTGGTTAGGAAACTAACCAGCGCCAAAATAAAACAAAAAGGTTCAAAATGAAAATTAATTATGTTCCTGGTTTGGCACTTAGATTCTATCCTGGTCTAAGTAGAGAAGCCTACGATGCAGTTGATTCATATATTGCATCGAATTGTAAGATAGCTATATTCACTGGTACAGCTCCAACTGAACAAGAAATGTGGAATCTTTCAAACTTTGATGCGTACGTTACAGCTAATACAGCTAAACTTGTTTATCAAGAAACTACGCAATTACAATTTACATACGATGGTCATAAACATAAAAGGGTTATTCAAAGATATCCAGTTGACTCAACTGGAATTTCTCCATTGATCGCTCCAATAGCTCAAGATCCTGCAGCAGTTACTGCTGGCGCAATCGAAACAGCTAATAGTTTATATGCTTTAGTATATTGTCCAGATAAAGATGTTACTCTTAATACAACTGGTAACGACTTAGTATTATTGATTCCAGGTGTAGGTAGTTCTTCTACTGACTTCTGTTCTTTATCTAAAACTAACTTCATTGCTGGTGAAAATATGTACTTAAGAAACTTAACTGTTTCTATGTTTCAAGGTTATCAAATTACTGATACTTTAATAAATGGACAATATGAAGATCCACTTAATCCAGGTCAAATGATCGAAGGACCAGTAGATTCTAAAAAATCTGTTTATATCAATAAAGTATGGGGAAATAGAATTTCTGAAGCTTATAGAGATTGTTTTGTATCGAGAGATACAAATGTTAAAGTTAAAAATTCTGCAAACGTTATGACTAATCTTGCTGCAGTTTATACTTCAGCGTATTTTTGCGATGCATCTATTGGTAGTACTTATGTTTCAACTCATGGTTTTCTTTTCGCTTTAAGAAAATACGATACTACTACTTCAACTTGGTTGAATGCTACGTTAGGTTCAGAATATGATAAAACACCATATTATGGTTATTTAGTAAATGAATCTATGATAAATTTATTAGATGAAATAAATTCTAAAGGTTTATTGGGACAACTTAGTAATATTAGTACTTTAGTAAAAACTACTACTGCTGGATATACATCTACTCATAGATTTGAGTTATCTCAATTTGAAACATATGCGACTGCGAACACTGGAGATGCGAACATATTAACTAGGGATTTAATTCCTGGAACGTTAGCTAAAGCAGCTTTATTGGCTCATTCAAGTACTAATATTAAAGTAGCTATTAAACAAATTTTAGTTGAATTAGGATTTGATGCTGGATTAATTGATTCTGCTTTAAAATCAATTATCCCAATAAGTTTTGATAATACTAAATACAATAGTGCTTTTGATAAAGACAATAATGTATTAACTATTCAAAACACTACTCCAGCTAAATTAAAAACTAGATATAAAAAGACTATTCATAATCCAACAAATGAACAACTATTTATTCTTGTTCCAAGATTTATGAGTAGAGCAGCTTTTGAAAGTGCTGGAGTATTTAATGATGCTGCACCACACTTTTATACTTCTTTAAGCTCAGTATCTTATCCAGCTACTCAAAAGGTACTTGATGGGGAAGTTGTTGATAATTATACTCAAAGAATTAGACAACAAGATTATACTGCAATTACTATTGGTCAAACTGGAAATGGTGAGACAGATTTAGAATATGATAATCTAGATATTATAGATTATATCGATAGCTTCACAGCTATGTTAAAAATTCCAAATAAATTTTAAAAGTTTTAAAAGTTTATTATGGACACAAAAGGAGGAAGCCCACGCTACAATGGCTAGGCTTCCTCCTTTATTCAACGCGTAAAGTGTATAATACGTAAATACATTTAAAATGCGATTTAAAATATTAAAGGAACAACTATGAGTTCACAAACTCCTTTAAAAATTATTGGAAAAGAGTTTTTATTAGATACTAGTAATTTTATATTACCATTTAATGCTAATGTTTCTACTAACTTAAATATATTTTTATCTAATGGAAAACTTGAAGAAAATTTCTTATCAAAATTAAGTAAATATAATACAACTAGTGGTAAATTATATTTCTTTGACAAAGTAAATTATCTAGAACCAACTACAGAAGAATTTAAAAATTATTCAAATCTTTCAGAATTTCTAGGAATAAGTCCAGAATTAAAACCAGTAAATTATTTCGACGTAAATATTCTATTTACACAGACTTCTAATAACAAAAGAATTATTGAAATTACTTCATTAAATACTTCTGGAATTATTCCAAATTTAATGGATACACCAATTAGTAATTTTGATAATAGTTTTTGTATATTAGTAATAGATCAACTTGGGACTAAAAAAGCTTATCCAGATATTGGTAATGGGGATATTACAAAAGCTGAATTATTATATTTAATTTCGAGTTCTGATGTTTTAATTTTACAAAGTACTACAGATAATCAGGATATATTAAATAATCCATTAAATGTAGATAAAGTTAAAATTTTAGTTCAAAATGCTGGATTAAATGAAAATTTAGTTAATAATGATATAAAATTTATTAATTATAATAGTAGACCAAATGTTATTAATTTAGATGAAGCTTCTACTCCATCATCTAATTTTGAAGGTAATATTTTTATTTCTGGTAAATCAAATGAACAAAATCAATTATCTTTAAATCGAAATTCTTCTTCTGAACCTACGGATTTTACTTGGATAGAGGGTCCTCAATTTTCAGAAACTTTTGGTTGGGGAAATGTAATAATTACAAAAGATAAAGTTTATGCTATTGGTGGATCTAGATCCACTACAAATACGACATCTCTGGTATCTAATAAAGTTAACTCTGCACCAATTGATGCAAATGGGGTTATTGGTTCTTGGACACAAGAAGGAACTTTATCAATAAATACTAAAGTAAATACTTTTGGTTCATATTCTGTAACTGGTGGTTATGTTAATATTAATACTCCAGGGGCTAACGTTTGGGCAATGGAATTTACATTTACTACTGGTTCTAATGATTACTATGATTATAATAGGAAAGCTTTTGGTCCTTATGCATCAAGAGGAACTTATACTAATGGATTAAGAATTGGTGCAAATCTAGAAGGTAATATGATTATGTGGGATGCCGGTGGTGCAGGAGCTGGTGGATATTTATTTACTGGTGGTTATAAAAATAGGACAGCTAAAATTAGATTAGAAAATACTATAAATGGTGGATCTAGATTATATATGGATGGTGTATTATTATATACTTCAGCCACTCCTTATAATTTTAATCAAGCTTATGGATATGGTTGTACAGATTCTAATAGATACGCTCCAGGAGTAGCCATTAGAAATTTAACATATTATTACACTACCGAAACAACTATCTCTCCAAATATGCACGTATCAAATTTAATTCAAATTAAAGATTATATTTACTTGATTGGTGGTCATAATGGTTTAGGAGCAGTATCATATATTGTTAGATCTAAAATTGGAATAGATGGTACACTTGGAACTTGGGAATATGTAACAAATATACCAGATCCACTTTATCATGCAAAAATAGCAATTATTGATTCAAAATTATTCTTGTTTGGTGGACATAATAGTTACACTGCAAGAAATAATATATATTTTACAAATATTAATCAAGATGGTACTTTAGGGACATTCGAAGAATATAATATTAGTTTACCTTTAGCTTTATATTCACACCAATTGATAAATACTGGAAAGTATATTTATATTTTAGGTGGGGTAAATTCGGCTGGAACATCTCAAAATATAATATATAAATCAACTATTGATAAAAACGGAATTTTATCAAGTTTTGTTTCGGCTGGAACTTTACCTGAAGTTTCTAGTTCTTTTGAAATTTTTACTACTGAAAAAACGGTATTTTTAATTTCTGTTGGGTCAGCAAAAACTTATAAAGCTCCTATAAATACCGATGGAACTTTAGGAACATTCGTAGCAATAACAAATTTTGGAATATCTAGACATGCTTCAAATCACATTTGTGTTACTAAGTCTAGAATTTATGTAATTGGTGGTAGAGAAAATATTTCTGGGACTTGGAAAGATTCAAATAGAGTATTCTATGCTGAATTACCAACTGGATATGTATGTAAAAATGATTATGCTTCAGAATTTTTACAAACTGGTACTGTAAAAAATTATTTAAACTGGGAAGAACATTCAAATTTTCCAACTCAAATTGGTTGGGGTCCAACTTTCCAAACTAAAAATAAAATATATGTAATAGGTGGGTATAAAGAATATACAAGTTTATATGCATCTAAATATATATATTCTGCTAATTTAAATAATGATATCCTTAGCTCGTGGCAAAGAGAAAATGATTTTCCAATCAGTATAATTGGTCCAGCTTTTTGTCAAACTCAAAATTATGCCTATATTTTAGGAGGATTAGATTATCCTGATGGTATTACACCACAATATTTGGATAAAATATATAGAGCTCAAATAAATGAAGATGGTACGATGAGTGATTGGTCATTAATTGGAACTTTACCAAATACTTTATATACAAAAACTGTAATTATTGGAAACTATATTTATATAATTGGTGGACAAGGGATTGGTAATAGTCAAACAGCATATACTTCGAATATTTATAAAGCTCTAATAAATGAAGATGGTTCTTTAGGTACTTGGGTATTACATGGAACTTTACCAGTCGCTTTAGCTGCTTTTTCAATAATTCAAACATCTAAAAAACTTTATATACTGGGTGGTTATAATACCGTTAGAAATAATAATATTTATTCAGCAGATATTAAAGATATTATCGAAACTTACTCTGAAGATACATTCATTGGGAATTCTCAATTAACACTTGGTACATTTACACAAGATTCGATTGTAACTACTTGTCCAAATAATCCAGAAAATTCTTCGGTATTTATTTTTAATGATAGAGCTTATATTATTGGTTCATATGATATTGATAGAAGCAATGCAACTAGTATAATTATGATTGCTGAAATCAATGATGGTATAATTAGTAAAATTAATTATTCTCAGTCTTTTATAAAACCACTATACACTGGAAGCCAAACGGTATTCCGTTCAAATAATTATATTTGGATATTTGGTGGAAGAGGTAATGTTTATAAAGGTTATAATGGATACTTAGAAAATACAGTTTATAGAGCAAAATTATCAAATGGAAAAGAAGAATTTCTTGACGACACTGGAGATTATAGAATCAATTTAGAGAAACCTTTAAATTCTAATAATATTAAGGAGTTATCATTCGAATTTGGTATTCAAGAGAATTTAACTTTAGAAGATGTAGAAGATGCTTTATTAGAAGCTTATTCTAAAGGGAAGAATGGAAAGATATTACTAAATGATAATATATTAACTGGTCCAACATTGTTAGATTTGGTAAACTCAAATATATCAATAGTTAACTCAAGTGATGTAAATTATCCAATAACCGTAAAATTTAGCAATATTAAGATTAATCCGAATGAAATAGATTTTGGTTCAAATATTTTTACTCTAATTATTCCAAAGTATTTTAAAACAAATACTGGAACAATAAAAGTTTTTAATCCAAAATGTTCTTGGTCATATTCTATTGGAAGTGATTATACTAAATTAGAAAATAAAAATCTTTATCCAGATACAATTAGTACTTTAAAGTATTCTAATTTATTTGAAAATATCCCAAACTTAGAAAATATCGACTGTAGATTAATTTGGAATTTAAATGATAATTATACTGGTTCAGTTGTAAGTGAATATAATATATCAACAACTACTGGAGTAACTTTTGTTCCAGGAAAATTTAAAACTGCAGCTTATTTTAATGGTTCTGCAGCAATTTCTAGAACTAGTACCGATTTATTATTATCAACAATTTATCCACAATGGTCAATTTCTTTATGGATTAAACCAGAAGCTGTTCAAACGGTAGGTGTTGGATTATTTTCATATAAAACAGTAGGAACAGCGAGTTGGTTCCAAGCAATATTTCCTACAACTGATGGTGGAACGCTTAAATTTGAAGCAAATTCTGGGACTTCTATAACAGTTAGTGAAATTTCAACAACTGAGTGGTCACATCTAGTTTTAACAGCAGACTCTTCTGGTAATGCTGAGGTATTCGTAAATGGTATATCTAAAGGAACTGGAACTGGATTTAAAGCTACAGTAGCTAATTCATTTAATATTGGAAGATTAAATGGTGGTTCAAGTGGTTATAAGGGTAGTATAGAACAATTGAGAATTTTTAATGGTAAACTTACTTCTTCTCATATTAACCATAGTAATTTAGTAACTGAAACAAAACCTAAAACTTACGAAATATTATCAGTAGATTATACTTCTAAGCTGGAAATGACATTACCGGAACGAATTGGTCAAGGTGGTATTATATTAAAAACGCATTCTAAGGTATACTTATATTTAGGTAGAGCTAGTACAAGTGCTTCAAATTTAGTTTCTCAGGATGTTGATAAAGTATATGTTGCGGATATTGATCAAGTTACCGGAGAAGTTGGGAATTTTACATATTTGGGTACCGATCCGTTAGATTTATATAGCCCAACATATATGGTTTATCAAGATCCAATAACTAAAGTTGGCGCAGCCGTAGTTATGGGTGGTTTAACGGCTTCATCTACATATAGTAATATTATTAAGATTGCCCAAATTGATGAGACTGGTACTATTGGTGCTTGGACAACTTCTAGCGCAGTAATGCCAACAACTGGTACATTTAATAAAGCTATCCAAGATCCAGAAGATCCAAGTATTTTCTATATTACTGGTAGCCATAATGGGTCATATATTAATAAAATATATACTTATAAAATTATAAATTCTGGTATAAGTTATTTTGCACACTTAATTGGTTCGAATATATACACCGGAAATACTTCTGCTCCAGGAGTTATTATTACTGATTCAGATGGTATTAAATGGATGTATAGATTTGGTTATGCCGCGGATATTGTAGCAACTAATAAATGGGAAAATAAAATTGTAAGATTTAAAATGGTTAATAATATCGCAGAGAATACTTATGAAATAGTTGGAACGTTTGGTAATCTTCCAAATTTATTAGTTAATGGTATATTATTTGATGATTTAAATATTTATCTTTTTGGTGGAAATGGTGCAGGTGGTTCTAATATTGGAGCATCTAATCAAATTGTAAAAATTGATAAAAATGAATTATTGCATGCTACTGTCCAAAATCCACAAAACTTTAAAGCTTTAGATATAGTATGTCCATATTATATTAATGGTGTATCATTTGAAACAAAATATGGTTGGTATTTACTTCCATATTTGACAACTACTACTTATGGTACTAGTTATTCTTGGGATTCGAATATTAAAAAATTATTAGTGTATCCTAAAGTAGAGCCAAATGGTCAAATTCTTATGTTAGAAGACTTTAATTTAGATACTACAAAAACTAAATTAAGTAAACTTCCACAAAGATTGTTAATAGAAAATACTAAGAATTTATTAACTAAAGCTTCAACAACTTTGTCTAACTTAGGAGAAGCTATTAAGTTTAAAGATCCAACTACTGGTAATATCATTACTTTAAGTGAATGTACTAAACCAGTTGCTTTAACTAAACTAGAAGAAATCTTCTTAGAATGGTTATGGGTATTAACTAAAGATACAAGTTTAACTGAATATAATAGATATCTTTATAATAATGCTTATGGTTTAAATACAAGTAGAAACTATGATATTATTATACCGGAGATTATATTTGATATACTTTGTGATAGAAATATGTTAAATATCAATAAAATTATTCTTGGTGAATATTTAACTAGTTATCCTTTAACTAGTGGATTATATGCTAAGTTCCAAAGTTATGGTTATCAAGATTCTGATTTTAATTTAGATGATATATTATTTAGTTTTTATAGATTTAAAATTAATACAGATATTAGAACACCAATTCTCTATGATGTAAATGGTCCAATTTTACCAACGTTTAAAGATATCGACTTTGGTATTAAACCTAGAAACTTTGATTATATTTTTATTCCACAAAAGCATAATTCTAAAAGTATTCTTGCTAGTAACCTACCTCCACGACCAGATGGTTCATCTTATTTCGATAATATTGGAGCTTGTAATTATAAGAAGAAATTAGCAGAAAATCTAATGAACTATAAAGAAAGTGACGTAGAAATCAATGCTTACTTTGATTATTTTATTAGTCCAACTGGTTCAGATACAAATGATGGTTTAACTCCATATACTCCTAAAGCTATGGTTGGTGCTTGTCCAGCTGGTAAGAAGATTCTATTATTACCTGGAACTTATACTGGTATACTTAATAATGGTGGCTATAGACACCCAGAAGTATTACATGCTATGTCTTCACATGAAGTATGGGGTTGCGGAAATAAAACTATTATAGATGTACCAAGTAATATCTCTGGTGTTGGAGTTAATGGAAGTGTAGTTCCAACAGCAACACTAAATGGTAGTGGTTCTTTAAATAATTTAAAAGTTATATGGAGAAACAATTATGCTCCAAATAGTACAATTACTACAGAATATTGTTATGCTATAATTAATAGTAGTAATGTAAATAATGCTGATGGTTTTACTTTTTATAGAATAAATTTTGCTAACCAAGATGGTTCTAGATATACTTTAGCTAGTAGAACTGCAACTAATTACTTAGCGACAATTTACTTTAAAAATTGTACAATAACTGGTGGAATCTTTTATACTGGGTATCACGGTAATAATTCTAGTACACAAAGTATAACGGATAAATATATCTATGATTTAATGAGCAAAGGCTACGACCCAACTTATAAAGGTTTTATAGATAACATTCTAGATTCGGTAGAGTTTACACCTTGTTATACTTTATTACCAATATCTGATGATTCTAACCCAGATTCTAATTCTATTATATTAGAGAATACTGCGAATATTACAAATATTCCAAACTTTAGTATTAAGTTAGCCTAGTCACTCTAGACATAACTTAATCTAATCCAAACTAGGGCTTCTTAGCCCTAGTTATTAAAACAAAAGGATAAATATGAGTGAAATACAAAACTCAAATAATTCTAGAGATTTATATTCTGAGACTCCAATTAAAGGTCTAGAGAATATTCAAAATAAAGCATTAGTAATTGCGCCTTTTGAAATAACAAAGTCTGGTCTTTTAGATACAGATCTTATGTTAGATACAGCTGGACAAATTACATTCTATTTATATAGAAAATATGCTACAGATGATATAGATAAACTTATCGACTTAGAGCCAACATCTGATCAATTCGAGAGTGTTAAAACTATTTCAGAATTAAGTTCTTTGGGTTTGGTTCCAGATAACTCAGTTGGTGCAGCTGGAGAGAAAGATTATCTTGGTTCATTTAAAATGAACGTAATATTCAAATACGATAAAGCTACTGGTACAAGAACTATAGAAAAAGATTCGACTTACTATAGTCAACAAGCATTAGATTATACAGATGTTAGTGTAACTGATGGAGACCTAAATGATTTCAGTTCATTAGTAGATAGCCACGGTACTGGAGCTTTCTTTTGTGTTTGTAGAGTAGAAAAACAAACAAAAGCTACTAATACATCATTTACTGATGGTAGTGAAACATACGCTAATTATGAATTTATATTTATGATTCCTTCTAGTGAATGTAGGGATTTAAGTTCTTCTAATCCAATAGTTAATAGTTATGATATATTAGATTCTAATAATAAAGTAATTAACATTATGAAGCAAGGAGCTTTAGGTTCTGGATTCGTTTTAGATGTTGATAATACGAATACTCCAATAGATCCTTCTACTAGCGCAGACTTTTTTGGAGATGGTTCAAATATTGCTACTTATCTATTTGAAGGTAATGCAAGAGACGAGAATTTAAATTATAATGGTACGGCTACTAACATTACTTATGCTTTAGCTAATAATCCAAAATTTGGTCCAGGTAATGGATGTGCTGTGTTTAATGGTACCTCTTCTAAAATTTCTAATAGTACTTTACCAGTTTCTGATAGTATGACTATTTCGTTCTGGATGAATAAATCTTCGTTTGCTAACGCTTATGAATGTTATATAAATTTAGGCCAAGATAATAGTTCAACTTATAAATACTTGACGATTAATCGTCAAGCTTCAACTAATACTTTTAGATTAGATATTGGTAATGGTGGAGGATCTGGTACATATACTGTCCCATTAACTATAACGAATACTATATCAACAGATGGATTGTGGCATCATTATACAGCAGTTTGGAATAAAACTACAAATAGAGTAACCTTCTATAAAGATGGAATACCAGAATATTTAACTACTGATATTAATGGTTATAATGCCGTTGGAGCAGTTGGGTGTAATATTGGTTGGAATGGTTATAATACCGCAATGTCAAATGGTTCAATTGACCAAGTTAGAATCTTTAACAGAGCTTTAAATAACGATGAAGTAACTGCTCTTTATAATAACTCTATAAACAAATACGTTATCAAACAAGAACCAGACGCAAATATCAATGATATAAACTATGATTTCTTTGAAGATGGTACGAACGTAGGAACATTTAGATTTAATGGTAATGCTAATGAAGTACAAGGTAGAATGATTCCAACTGTTAGTGGAAACGTAACGTTTAGTGGTAATACCCAAATTGATAGTGGTACGACTGGGTCAGTTTCTTACCCTAATCCAATAACTGGAAACGCTGCAACAGTGTCTTGTTGGTTGTATTGGGCTGGTGACTCAGATTGTATGGCTTTAACTCTTAGTTCGCAGACCTTATGGTTTAATGGAGGCAACTTTGGTATTAATACTGGACAAGGTGATATACAAGGTATTTCAAGTGCTGGATTCTTAAATACTTGGAAATATGTAACAATTGAGTTTAAAAATGGTGAATATGGAAGAATCTGGGTAAATGGTGTTCTACAAACTTTGACTAAAAAAAGTACTAATGGTTTTCGTGTAGGCGCAATTATTAATACTGGGCAATTTGGAATTTTTAATCCAACTTATGCTGGCTTTGGAGCAATATCTAATTTAAGATTATTTAATAGATCTTTAACGCAAGCCGAAGTAACTGCTTTATATAAGGATGCGAATAGTACAGCTAGTAGACCTAAACTACAAAGTATCAAATCTAGACCAGACTTCTTTAAAGATGGATCAAATATAGATACTTACTTATTTAATGGTAATGTTAAAAATGCTAATGGTACATATAATGGTACTGCTTCTAATGTAACTTATACCGATGGAAAGTTTGGACAATCGATACAATTTAGTGGGGTATCTGATTCTTCTTTTGCAACTATTAAAAACTGGGATGGTTTAGGAGATTATTCTTTATCGTTATGGGTTTATAAAGATAGGGCTATTGCTGGTGAAACTATTTTTGGAAGATATCAATCTTCATATGGTTCGACTGGGAACCTATTTGGATTATTGACGGATATTGATGGGTCATGGTCATTTATAAATGAGTACTCAAATGGAGCATATGTAAATACCGCTAGTAATATACAAATCCCTTTAAATACTTGGACTCATTTATCAGTAGTATTTGTTGGTACTACTGTAAATATTTATACTAATGGTATATTAAGTGGTACAAATACCAGTTCTAACTGGAATCTTGGTGCAAGAGTTAAAAGTACTTCACTATTACATCTTGGTCAAACATATGTACCTGATGCTACTACTGCACACAATATGTTTAAAGGTAAAATAGATACACTACGTATCTTCAATAGAGCATTAAACAATTTAGAAGTACAAGCTTTATACAACGAGCAACCTTCGGTAGAAGATCAATATAAATTAGTGGAAAGTTCTAACTCAGCAAAAGTTCTAATTAAAAATGGTAATCCATTAATTAGACATGAAACTGATAATGGCCCAGCAATTAACTTTGTTAATAATAGAGATTATTTTACTACTCCTGGAACAAGTGATTTTGCTTTTGGAACTGGAGACTTTACTATTGAGACTTGGGTTAAGTTTACTACTGCTCCAACAAGTACTTTAGCTCAATATTTATGTGGTCTTGATACAACTGGTGGTATTGCATTTGGATATGAAGGTGGAAACTTCGCGTTTGGTACTAGATCTACGGCTTTTGAAATAAATTATGCTCATGTTCCAACTGTTGGTATATGGTATCATTTAGCCGCGGTTAGACAAAGTGGAACAATGAAATTATTTATTAATGGTACACAAGTAGCTTCTAAAACAAATACTAAGAACTTAAGTATTAATACTGGTACTTTCTATATAGGAGCACTTACTCCTAACCTAGCGGATAACTTCTATGGATGGATGAAACAACTTCATATTATCAATGGTGTAGCAAAATATACTGGTAACTTTAATCCTTCACAAATAATTAACAAAACTGCAGAAACTGTATTATTAGTTGAGGTACAAAAACCAACATTTAATACTGATAAAATTTCTAAGATTGAGTTAACTACTACGGATACTTCTAGTTTACCTATTAAAGTAAAAGATAATAGAGCTAAAGATCCATTCGGTGATAAGAGCTGTGTAGCTTCTTATTTATTTGATTCTAATTGTAATGATGAAGTTGGAAATAATTCATTAATTGGCAATTTTTCAAATTTTATAGATGGAAAATTAACCGGTACTAAAGCGGTAGTATTTAATAAATCAAATTATATAGATACTAAAATTTTACAGAGTTCGTCTACTTTATGGACAGTAAGTGGTTGGTTTAAATATAATGCAAATTCTGTTGGAAATAGAGGTGGAGCTGTTGGGGATCATACTTCTGACTTTAAAGGTTTTGTTGGGTTTCAACCAAATGGTAATGGTGGTATTGATTTTGCAATTGGAAATGGAACCGATTGGAATACTTATGTATCTATCCCATTAACCTTAAATGAATGGATTTATTTAACTGGAGTAATCGAAACAAACCAAATTAAATTATATAAGAATGGTATTTTAGTTGGTAGTTCAGCTCATAATGGTTTTAAACCAACTACTGGTGGTACTTTCATAATAGGAAGATCTTATAATAATGTTGAGAGATCTATGGATGGTTCTATTTCAAACTTAAAAATCTTTAATAGAGCTTTAACTCAAGACGAAGTAACGTATCTTTATAATGAGAAAGCTTTAGTAACTGAAGTAACTCCAGTATCAACTCCAAATCAATTAAAAATTGATAAAGCAGTTTTTGAACTACCAGTATCTAGCGGTGGATATACTTATCTTGGTAAACTTCAATTTTGGTTAAATAATTTAGCTTTACAGATTCAAGGTATAAAAGTAACTCACTTAGATGGAATATTAAAATTAAATAATATTCAAATTGGAACAATTATTGAATCTACAGCTTGGAGGGATAATGGAGTTGGTGATTATGATGCTCATAATATTCTATTATCGGATATTAATAATGGTAATGGTACTACTAACAACATTGCTCAAACAGTGACATTAAATTTCACAACTCCTATAATTATAGATAAAATATCATATCTTAGTTATGCTGCAGGATTGGGTGGATCAAATATAACAACTAAATTATATTATAATTCTAATTTAGTATTTAGTAATATCGATACTACTAGTTATTCTACTACAAGAGAACTTAATCTTATTACAGCATATAGTTCTAATTATATTTTTACTACAAACGAACCAGCGCAGAAGTTTTATTTAGATACAAATTCTACTAGTAGAATCTCTAACTTAACTTTTAAAACGTACACTGGATCAGATGCAAGTAAACAAGGTTATAGAGTTTATCCAAATATTATTATTAAAGATAGACCAGAATATGATACAACTAATATTCCAGCTTCTAAGAAGTATTATTTAGGAGCTAAGTACAAAAGAAATATCTTAGATATCTTACAACAAGGTTTAAAATCTAAGAGATCAATTTATAACTTAAAGAATATGTATTTAGTTAATGACCAAACGATCCAAACTCTTAATAAGATTAATATTTTATTAGAGAATACTAATATGATTAAGCTAACTGAAAGATTATACTCTAATGGTATATTTGAGAAAGTTAACGCTGAGTACATCTTAGAGAACTTAACTCAAACTGGGACAGCTCCAAACTCTAAGATTGGAACTATATTAAAAGATTCTTTATTAATAGATTATTCTACTACATTCAGTCAAGCTGAAATAGATAACTTAGAAGCTAATCTTAATACATTTAAGAATAGAGCAAGAGTTACACCTGGTTTAGTTTCTGTAGTAAATAATAAGTTTAAACTTCAATTACCAAAAACATTAGATGATGGTAATAGAACTGGTCCAGGAACTGGCACTGAAATGAGGGATAATTTATTAGTATTTGGTTCACCAAGTAACATTGATAAATATGGTATGGCTGCTCAAAATGGTGGAACCCTACCACATTCTCATATAGTTAAAAGAGATACACCGTTGAATTTAGATGATTTGATGTTAGGTAACCCAGTGTTGGAGGATCTTAATAATAAAATTGTATTATTAAGTACTACAAAAACTTATTCTCGTTTATATGCGTGCGTTGACGCATCAAATACTATATATATAACTGGATATTTTCAGATAACCCAGGATTCTGCAAGTTATATTTACATAAATAAATGGACTTCATCATATATAGATCAAAGTGAATTACCAGATTCAAAAATTGTATCTATTAAAACAAATAAGGGTTCTTTTTTAATATTATTCGCTAATGGTGATTTATATGGGTTTGGTACAAATTATTCTTATCAACTTGGTATATCTTTAGGTTATACGAATAATTCAAAACCTGGAAAAATTGCATCCAATGTAAGATACATTGAAACGAATGGAGTATATTCTAGTTTTTATATAAATAATTCTGACGAATTATTTGTAATAGGTGATAACTGGGGTGGACAATTGGGAACCGGAACAACTAATGATGTACCGGCTTGGACTAAAGTTCAAAGTAATGTAAGAAAAGTTTACGCAGATTATTATAACACAATTATTGAATTTAACGACAGAACTTTAAAAGGATGTGGATATAATTCCGATATGATTATGGGTGGTACTATGTCTTATGAATCTAAAACTACTACACCGGTAATAATTATGTCAGCATTAACTAATATTTCTCCAACTAAAGAAATTAAAATGACTAATAATATGTTAATGATATTATTAGAAAATGGTAATTTATATTTTAGTGGTAGTAAATATTATTCAACTACTTCTGGTACAAGATTTCTTAGTACTTTTATAGATTCTAATATTACGGATTTTGAACCAAGTAATAATTTTAGAATAAAAAATAAATCTCAGGCATATACTAGATATATTTCGTATTTACAAGGTGGTACCCCATCAACTTCAGATACAAATATTACAAGTTTATTCCCAGTGGATATAAGTAAAATTTCCCAAGTCTCTGGAGGGAGTGACCATTTAAGAATTCTTATGGATGATGGATCTATGTGGTGTATTGGTAATAATGGTTCAGGGACTTTTGGAACCGGTGGTGGATCTACTACATACAATACGTTCCAAAAAGCTAACGCTAAAATCATAATTAACCAAAGTTTCAAATCTCTTCAAACAGATTACAAACAACAAATTCCGTTTACAGTGATACCACTTAGTACGAATGTTGATGATACAAATACTACTCCAGTATTTGAGAATTTAACTGACATAACTGGTTTCTCTTCAAACTCTGATATAATTATAGACGTACCTAGTACCCTTTAGGAACTACACTTTAGTTATCTTTTTAATACCCCCCTACAAAGGGGGGTATTTTTATCCATTTCGATAATAATAAAAATAATTATTTAAAAACACCATACTTCTATACTTCATTTCTATATTCAAAATCCAAATATCATCATTGAGATTTATTTTCCATTTTTTATTTTTAGCTAAATATCCTCCCAATTTTCCGTAAAATATCGAAAAGGATATTTTAAAGTTTAGCTATTCTTTTAACTTGTTTTATTAAGTTTTACTAAGAATTTTAAGAGATCCATTAAATAAAATATCATTTTCGATAAATTCATTAGATATCCTTTTCGATATTTTATAATAAATATCATTTCCGATATTTTACCAACTATTTTCTCAGAGTCGATAAATTAAAGAACCACCTAAAAACATTTATATTTATATACAAACTACTAATTAATAATTAAATTCTACTAAAAATATTATTATTTTTAAAATATCATTTTCGATATCTAGAAACCCGAATTTTCCCCTTGTAATTAGCTAAAAATTTTTTTTCAATTTTCTATATCGAAAATGATTTCTCCGTTTTCAAACATAGATATAGATTAATACAAGGTATCGCGTTTTTCGAAATATCGAAGAGGATATTTTAATAGAAAGTATAGATATAACTTATATATAAGTTTTAGATTTAAAATAAATAGAAATGGTTCTGTTCCTACGTAACTAAATTCTATTAAGGACCAAAATATGTCAACGACTCCAATCACTCCTCCAATAGAGGATACAACATTAGCTACGGACGCTCAGACTACGATTGTTAATAATTTTACTACTAAATATGGTGAAGAGATTTCAGACAATGAGATTCTCCAATATACAGATGAGGTAGCAAATGAACCAGCAATTCCTGATCAAGACTTTCCACATGCTTCACAACCTTTATCAGATGCCGCTCAAGAAGCTTTCTATAAAGACGATGGTTTAGTAGACTCAGGTTTTCCATCTGGAATTCCTAGAAAAATTGATAAACTATATAAATTTAGAAACGCAGTTACTCCTGGTCTAACTTCTGACGAACAAGCAGTATTATTACTTAGAAATAAGTTAACTGAATCTATAGAGATTACTGGTGGTTATAATGCTATTTGTGTAGATTTAGATACATGTGGTCATGTATTAACTATAGATAATGGTTCTTCTCTAGCTGCACTTTAAAATAAAGGATTTTAGATGTCTAAAATAATTATGGAAGCCCATAAAACATGCACTGGACAAGTTAATAAAACTAAAGAGTTAGTATATATCCAAGAAGTTAACGCAGTAAAGTATTTATATACTAATGGAAAACCATTAAATTTTTATATAAATTCTTCATCGAAAGTAGTAGTAACTACTTTAACTGCTCAAGACAGACCAGATTTAAATATTAAACCTTTAGAAATTAAAATTACATAAAAGGGCTAACGTGTCTACTACTTCAAACCCTACTACAGCGGAATGTAGCAAATTTGAGACAACAGACTTACAAGTATCAGCTAATATAGCTAATGCTGTAAAACTGTTAATAGGTATGTTACAAGATGGTACTATTCCAGTAAAGAATTCTGCAAGATTGCAAAATTTAACAATAGATGATATAGTTAAGTTAGCTACTTCTAAAATTGTAATACCTGATATCAGAAACCATATAGTAACAAATGAAAATAACGAGATTACAAATGTAATTGAGCAAATTACAAATTATAATATAATTAAAGATACAAAGTTTGTAACTTCTGACTATATTAAATTTAAATTTACAGATATTGGAACTGAGTTAGCTCCAAATAAATTTATCGAGTTTCATCTTCCAAAAGACCTTTATAATCAAGATAGGATTGTTGCAATTTATTTAACTACTAAGAATGATGAAATTCTTAACTTTATAGGTAACGATGTATTATTTGATTATAAGATTGTAAAAGATTCTAATGATAATCAAAATAGATACTTAGTAACTGTTCCAGCAAATAAATTAGAACTAGGACAATTTGAATTTATTGGTGTTAATAATCTACCAACTGACCCTAGTAAATGGGGAACTTATGGGGTTGAAAAGTTCATTAAAGTAACTTATTTAGTTGATGCTAATTGGACAGCAATTCCAAGTGATCCAGACCCAACTTTAGGAAATTATGATATAGCTAAAAATGTTGCTACACCTGCAATTCCTATGACATTTGGTATGGCTCCAAACACGGATAATATTCCACAAGATACTATTAGTATTAAACAGAATTCAACTAGATTAATTTCTTTTGCCGCAGCTAACGCAGTATCTGATTTTAATAAGTATGAAATTTTACCATTCTCAACTAGAAGTATTTCTCAAGACCCATTGCTAACACCAATTGAACAAGAAAAATACAATAGATTTATAAATGAAGTATCTAGATTAATTTCTCAAAAAAGAAATGATCCAGACGAACCAATTCTAACTGAGAGAACTTCATTTAATAGTGTTGAACCAAGATGGATTATTGCTCCAATAGCTGTAGCAGAAACTATCTTTGATACACCAACGGTAGAGTTCTTAAAAAATACTGATAGGGTTATCAATCAGGCTACATCTGGAGTTATTAATAATATCATTGATAATATTGGAATTTATAATAATCAATATGCTTCACATTATGGTGAAAATGCAAATGAATTAATTCAAATTCTTGTTCCACCAGCTAATAAAGTAATTACTCCAATTATAAATAGAGTACAGAATGTTTCAAAAAATGAAACACCGTATTATATTGGAAGTACACCGAATAAGATTATTAATGAAATCATTAATAGAGTAATTAATACTTCTGCAACTGAATATTATCCAAGTTCTTATGGATTAAATCCAAACGAAGGTACTATCATTCTTAAAATGATGACGGAACCTGCAGATAATAGTATTAAGATTAAAAAATATTATGTTCCAGATTGGATTATAGAAGAAGTTATCAATAAAATTGTTTCATTAGATATTTTATATAAAAATAAACATTCTGTTAATTTTATAGTTGAGTATGCTCAATGTTTACAAGTAACTCTTAACTTTACAAGATTATTAAATAATCCTTCAAAAGTTATTAATATTATTAATTCTATGATTTCGGTATTTGAAAAACATCATACTGCCACATCTAAACCAGTATGGGTAATTGAACCAAATTTAGAAGCTATAAAAGCTAATCCTTTATCTATTCCAAGTGGTACTTATAAACGTGGATTAAATATCATACGAATCATTGAGGTTCTTAAAACTATAGCGGCTGAATATAAAACTTTACATAAAGTTAACTTTACTAACTCTAATAAAGTTATTTCTCAACCATATAGAAATGAAGCTTTAGGTATATATGGAGAATTTAATTATCCAATGTATCCAGGTATATTCGATAAAACTAAGTCTGCAAAAGTAATTAAACCTTTAATTATTTGGCCAGCTACTATGGTTGTATCAAGTGGTTCAGTAGCTTATCTACAAGATATTGCTAATATGAAAATGGTATCTAGCTTAGCTATGGATGAGGAATTTATTCCATTCTATACCGGTGAAGATAATATCCAAAGAAGTACATATGAATTTATTGCTACTACTGGACAAAGAGTATTTGATATTGCTACTAATCCTTATGATACTACTGTTTATAGGGAAGGTATTAGATTATCAAGAGGTGACTATTATGTTAATGGTTATAAAGTAATTCTTAAATCTCCTGCAAATGCTGGTGAAACTATTACCGTTGTATCTGAAAGAAGATATACATATAGTAACACAGTATCTAAAGAAGAATTAGAGAACGCTATTGGATCATTAAAAGCTGATAGACCAATATTAAGTTATCCAGCTTTAGTTTATGAATTAGGTACTGCAGAAATTATAATTGAAAATTATAATCCTGGATGTATTTATGATATCGCTGTAAAATTTGAAGGAACTTATAGAGATGATATTGCTTTCGTAAGAAATGGAGATATTATTTATCTAGATATTCCAGAAATTGTTAATGCGAGAAGAGCTTCTATAGACTTAACAATTTATGCAACGTTACCTGGAAGAATTCAAAGTATTCCTACTACTGCAACTATCCAAATTAAAAATCTTTACGATTATACAATTGGAGACACTATTAAGAGATATGTAGTTGGTGCAACACCAACTGAATGGTTAGGACAATCTGGAGTAGTTAATACTTCATTCCAAACTATATTAACTAATCAATCTCAATATACTGTAATTCCTGGAGACACTAATGGTCCTACAAGAATTGGTATTGTTCCAAAAAGTTATATTCAATCTAAATTAATTACTTTAGATGAAACTGGTTTTGGTGGAGCATATTTGGATTCGTATGTTGGTTTAGAAAACTTAAACTCTATTGGTTTACAAGTTCTGTCAAGTAATGGTTCGGAAACTATATTTAGTAATCCAAACTTTACACAAACTGAGATAGAAGAGGCATTTGCTAATAATACTCTTTGGTTTATAGTAGATGGTTCAACTGAGAACAATTTAAGTTCTGATTTCTTAAATGCTATTAATGGTCCTACATTTGGAGTTGGTACTTATGGTAAAAACATAAGATATAACTTTAGACCAGCTAAAGAATTTATGACTCAGATTCATTTATTACCAAGAACAACGGATACTATATTCTTAGAACATATTGATAAGTTAAAGAATAGAATTATTAGAAATGCTATTATTCTAGATTTAGAATTAAAAGCTGACTATGACTTTAGTACATTTGCAAGTATTCCTGAACAAGGTGATACAATTAAAACTCTAGAAATTCCTATGGAAAGTATAGAGTATAATGTACAAGATGAAGTACCACACTTATTGATTAAAATCAATAATACGGATATACCAAGTATAAATAATCCATATATAAATTCTGAGAGCAAAATAGAAATTAAATTAGCTACTGAAGTATTAAATACTAAACAATATGATGATAAAAACAAACCATTGTTACAAGTAAATAATCTTTACTCGGAAAGAATTTTTAGTGGATTAAGAAGAGATATGAAATCTTCTAATGATGATTTACCATTAAATAAATTTGCTAAGTTTAAAAGATTCGATCTTGGAGCTGGGTATCAAACTAATTATAAAAATGATTACTTTGTTTTAGAAGATGAAGATTTCTGTACAACTAACGTTCTTGGACAAAAAGAATTATATCTTGGAATGATAAGATATCAATCTGCTTGGCCAAATAAAATAGATAATATTACGTTTAGAAGTAGATTGAAATCATTTGATCCAATAATCCCTAAACCAAGAGCTATTAGATCTTTAGTTAATAAAAATCCAGAATTATATGGTCCAAACTCTCCATATAGTACCGACTTTGCATTAGTTCAATATGGTGGATTATCTGAATACCTTGATGGTAATGGTAAAGTTCAAAATGTTATAGATAATACTATTACATTCCAAAACATTTATATTAAAGATTCTTTTGATATAGTTAACTCTACTAATCCAGTAAGTGATTTATTATCGGCTGATGGTTTCCACGTTATCAATGGACAACAAAAAACTATCAGATGGTCAACTATCTGGGATACTATATATAGACCTTCATTACGAACTAACAAGGCAAATGAACTTCAAGCATTATGGACTATGATTAGAGATAATCAAAGGGATCCTAATGATCAAAGATGGATGAATCTAACTGATGGTATTCTTTGTAGAGGTACAACTGAGATTGATACATCTGAATTAATTGGTTCTGAGAAGTTCAGAGACTTAGAAGTTATTAATAATGAAGATGGTGATGGGTTCTTAATATTTGGAGGTATTGGTTATAAACCAGTAATTAAAAATATTACTAACGATTGGGTTGTTCAAGCGGACATTACTGCTATGGCTAAAGATGGGCATCCAGATGCTGCTGCCCTACAAAATGTTTATAATAGAAGAAAAGATGATAGATACGTTTATCGAAATGTATGGAATCCAGATAAAAATACTTACGAATATAAATGGGTAGATACTGGTGGATGGTATAAACGAACAGATAGATTAAATACAAGATATGGTTGGGAAAATGGAGAACCTTATATAGAATTCTCTTGGGCTCATACTACATATTGGTATGAATATAGATCTGCAGGTGCGGATATTCTACATTATGATGTACAATTCTTAGTAGATAGAGTAACTAGATCTAAAGTTATCAATCAATCAATTTATTATGTAGATACTACTCAGTTTATTGATTCAACTTATACTTTAAATAATAATAAAGCTTCACATGAACATAATTTATTTAGAAAAATTAACCCTCCAGGTTATAAGGATATTTATAAAGTTGCTTCTACTGGTAGTTATACTACAAGTCCAGCATCTAATTTAAAACCAATTTTCTATGATATAATTAAAGAAGGTAATGCTTTTTGGTTAACTATTAAGCAAGCCGGTGAAAATACTACTAAACTATTTAAATTAACATTTAGTAGTTATCCAAGTTTAGCTGCTGGTGGTAGTTGGACACACGTAAAAGATTTATTCTCTGATAATGATATTAAAACAGCTGTAGGTAGAATTAAATCTAAATGGACAATGACTAAAGATGGAACTACAACTCTAAGGGGCGATGGTCCAATTTTAATTAAACATATATCTAATTCGGATGAAACAGCTAATGTTAATACGATTGAAGGTGGAGTTTACTATTATGATACTTGGGATAAAAACCTTTACAAGAAAGTAGAAACACCTATAAATGCCGGAACAGTTGTAACATGTATTCCAGAAATTCCAGATATAAGAAATCCATATTTCTTAGCAATCGATTCTGGTAAAATTCAAAACTATAGAATAGATATTGTTGGAACTAGAATTTATTTAGTGGTTTATTTAGATAAATTTATTTCTGGTTTAACACTTGAACAATTTAATATGTTTAAAGAAAATATTATACATTTACAGAAAGGTGAGGCATCAGCTGTAGCCGTTAATCCAAATAAAACATTTAAGGTTATCCCTAACGACTTTGTAATTGGTATTAGAACTATTATTCCAGATAATGATAATTATAGATCTAACTCCGCTCAAATTATATTTAATCGTATGGAAACTCAAACTGGGAGACCAGCAGAGAACTTAGTATTTAGATTAACAAATACATCTAATAGAACTATAGAATTAGACTCTGTTAGATTTGTAACCAAATAGGAGGCTCTAATGTCTACTAAGGTTAATGAATTCCAAGCTTTTACTTTAAGTGGAGTTGGACCATTTAATGATCCATTATCCATTTATAGTAAAGGGCATAAAGTTTTATCAACGAATCCAATAAATGGGATTCCCGATATTTCTACAATAGTTCAAAATATTGATTTATTAGTTGGAGATAAATTATTGTATAGACCGGAAGAACCGAGAGTACATAAATTTTCTCCATTACTAACAGAAAATATTACTATTCCTCCAGAGAAATCTGGATTATCAGTTGCTTTAAAGTTTTCTACACATGATATTAAAACAACTACAAATACATTTATAAACTTATAGGATTTATCCTAAATTTAAATTTCTTACAAGGAACTCAAATGAAATCAAATTCAATATCTGGTTTAGCTTTCGCATTATATCCTGACGATTCTTATGATCAAGCAACAGTTGCTCAAGTAAAAAATACAACTGATGATAAAATTATTTCTGGAAACAACTTCTATTTATTTGAAGGTACAATGCCACCAGCAGCAGATTTACAAAAACATACTGACGTTACTGCATTTTTAGCATTATATGGTCCAAAACAAATTCTTAAAATTGAGAATATGGATTTAAAATATACATATGATAAAAATACAAGAACTAGAACAATTGAAAAATCTCCAGTAGATGCGTTATCATTTACTTCTGCAGTAACTGGTACAGCTAAATGGGGTATGTTAGAAATTGTTTCTAAAAACTTAGCAATCGGTGATAAACTTATGTTATTTACAGATGCTGTTGGAGCTTGGGAAGATGCTGATCAAGCTATTCTTATTTCTAATACTGCTGTTGTAACTGGTGAAAATATCACTGTTAAATCAATTAATATTACTATTCAAGATGCAATCGTATTTGAATTAGTTTAATATTAAATCCTTAAATGATCTGAGGCTTCTGGTTCTTTTGGACCAGCGCCTAAATTAAAATTACAAAATCTCAATTGAGACTATTGTCTCAATTGCCTCAATTATAAATATAAAACAAAAATTAAAAGGATGTTTAATGTCAGCTAAAAAATCTTTTGTTATCAATAACAATTTAGCAAACCTTACAAAATCTCATATTGTTCAATTATTCAAACCATCATATAATCCAAAAATGGATGATTATGATTACGTTACTGGTGTTTTAGGTAGACCAGCTGCAGATGTTAAAAACTATTTTGGATTACAATATTTTCCATTAGGAACAACTTCAACTTCAAATAACTTAGCTCCTTCTTGTTATAATACAAAAAATATTGTTGCAGGTATGTTCTTAGTTACTGAAAACTTTTTAACATTTGTTAATGACATTAATAAAATTTGGTACAATGATACTTTACCAAGAGTTATCACTCCAGTATCTTATACTCCAGTTGCTCCAGCATGGAAAGCAACTCCAGATACTTCATTCCAAGCAACTCTTATTAATATCTTTAAAGGTACTTCTTCTAACGCTGGAGCTTCTAAAGGTTTAGATGAATACGAAGCATTTGCTGAAATTGGTGTAGAGGGTCATGCAACGGAATTTGGAGTAGTTTCTTCTTCAATTCATGAATTATTCTTAAGACATTTATATTCAATAGATGCTGCAAAAAGAGAAGTAGCATTTAGTTTAGCTTCTACTTTCTATGGTATTACTGCTGCAAATATTACAAGTGCTAAAAAAGAAATGATTCCAGCTGAAGACTTCGACTCTGATCAATTCTTAGTATCAATGAATGAAGATGTAATTAAATTTGAATATAACAAACCAATTAAATTACAATCAAAATATACTGAAGCAGTATATAACCCAGCTGGTAAAAAACTTTACTTATACTTCCCATACATTACAAGTAATGCTATGAGATTAACAGATAAAGCTAAATATGGATATAGAAATTATATCTCATTATTTACTGGATATGCAGATGACACTGCTTCTAATAGTATTAACACAGTTATTACTTCTACTGATCCATTAACTAAGTTTAAGAAAACTTTTGTTTCAAGAGCTAGAGCAGCAACTGGAGTTGGTACATTAACTGAAAATACTGATATGCCAACATTAACAAACAGTATTTATTCTAAAACAAAAGATAGAGCAGTTAACCAAGCTGGATATACAGCTTTACAAATTTCTGCAGTTGGACAAGGTGGAGATATCCAATTTGACCACGTAGATAAAATAGATTACCTTGATAGTTTAACTATTGAGATTAAAGCTCCAACTGTATTCTCTTAATAGAGGATCCTTTTGGGTCTTCTAAGGGGGATTAATGTCAGGTAAAAAAGTATTTACTCATGCTGGAGAGAAACTAGCAGAATTCTTAATAACATATAAAAATGATATTAATTCAAATTTAAATCTTTCTCAAGCTATAACAAATATTCTTAATAATGCATCTAGTACTGCAAGTATTTATGAGAAGTTTAATGCATCTCATCAAATTACTAAAGAAGAATCTATCGCATTCTTTAAAACCGAATTAGAAAAAGAATTTGATTATTTAAGAGTAACAGATGGTAAGAAAAAGATTCTTATTAATGAAATGGTTCAAACTTTATATAATAGACTAAATCATCTAGTTGCTGTAGATAGAGCTACATACATTGCGTTAAGAGAGGTTATCCTCCAACATATCGCAGATATCTATAGAAATAGAGAATTAGATTATAGAAAGTTTACAGAGAAAGATGATTGGTTAACTACTACTATTGCAAATCTGATGTTTAAACCAATAGATTACTTCGAAGGTGGAACTGCTGATAAAGATAGATTATTCTATAGATTCAGAGGTAATATTCTAGAAATATCTAATGGTGCTGGAACAAATGTAAAAGACGAAGAGATATTCAGGGTAGAACAAATCAATGCTACTACTAAGAATCAAAACAAGGTAGGTAAATCTTTATCTATTGGTGGATTGGCTACTGGAGCAATAGAGCATGTAGATTTCACTAAACCAGTTAATGTTACTGGAAATGTTACACTAACCGATGGGGAATTTATTGGAACTGCTGTAAAATCAAGGTTCGCCGATTTAGCCGAATACTATACATCAGATGAGGAGTATCGACCTGGAACATTATTACAAATTTCTAAAGATTATGACAAAGACATACAATCAGAATTATGTATTTATAATTTTACTGATGGTATGCCTTGCGTTGGAGTTGTATCGGATAATCCAGGATTTTATCTTAATGAAGAATTAAGAGCTAATCCAAATATCATTACAATTCCAGTGGTTCTAATGGGAAGGTCTCCCGTTAGAGTTTATGGTTCAGTTGAAAAAGGAGATATTCTTTATCCAAGTATGACGGTTCCTGGAACAGCTATTGCAATTAGTCCATTAAAACTAAACGATATTAAAGCTATTGAAGCTTCTGGTTTAGTTAGAATTGGATATGCATTAGAATCTTATCAACCAATTGAAATTGATACAATAAATAATCATGTATATGAGAGTTTAATATTAGCTAAATTAGCTGGTTTTTAATAATAGGGACTTCGGTCCCTATTTTCTACGCGTTAAAAATATCGGAAACGATTAAAACTTTAATTATCATAGAAATATTTTAAGTATAAAATTAAAAACTACTTAAGGGTTGATCAATGGAAAAAGAAATTGGTAATATCCATATTGTTCTAACAACATTTTGTAATATGGGATGTCCAGGATGTTATCAAGAGCATCTTAAAGAAACAAATAATTTTTATTTAAACGATGACCAAATAGCTAATATAAGATATTTATATAAGAAGTTTAAGTCTGAGGATAAAGATATTAAAATATCTTTCTTTGGTGGGGAACCATTATTGAAAGCTGAAACTTTAATAGATATTCTTTGGTTCCTAAAAGAAGAGAATATGATTATTCAATATATAAATATCCCAACGTCGGGTGGTCCACAGTTAAAATTATTAAAACAGCATCTACCAAGAATCAAAAGAGTTATAACTTTAACCTTTCCAAAGGCTAAGACTACTATCTCTTTAAGTTATGATGGTCCAGATAATATTAAACGTAGAAATATTCCTTCTGAACTTATAGAAGAAGGATTTAGTTTCTTAATTAATAATAACGTTGAGCCAACTTATACATCTTGTGTAATTCCGATAGGAAATGATGAACTTCCTAATAACTATTTTATATCTACATATCTTGATGTTGTTAGAAGAACTGGCCTAGCTCCAACTTTTACTATACCACATATTATGACTAAGAAAATAGATTATATTGATTTAAACATTGAACTAGAAAAACTTCTAGATTATTTAGATATCAAATTAGTATATAAAAATAGTTATAGAAGTAATGGTATAGAGGCTATTACTAGACCAGAGTTACATAATAGAATACCAAAATTAATTCTTGATACTATAGAAAGAATTATTAAACCAGAACTAAGACAAACCAAATACAACTGGTGTCAAGCTGGAGTAAATCATTTTGCTTTAACTGGTATTCCTGGAAAAATGTTATCAGATTGTGAATTCTTAGATATTCCAGCAAAAGAAGCTAAAGAAACTTTAGATAACTGGTGTAGAGGTTGTTCGGTAATTGATTTATGTCAAAAACCTTGTTTAAAGAATGCTGAGAACTTAAAGAAACTTAGTAACATGCCAGAGGATTCTAAAGATGTAACTTTATTAAGTTATCCCCAACATTTACAATATCAATGTGATTTTAGAAAGATTCTTATCCATACGATCAAAACTAAGTTAGATGATCAAATTAAAAAACTAATTAACCAGTCACCTACTGGTACACTAAATTAAATTAAAGGAAAATTATGTCAATCGAAAATATTAAAGAAATCCCTGCAGTTAATAAAATGACTAGAGACGAAGCTATAGAAAAGTTTCATAATATCAAAGCATTAGTTAACGTTGCTTTAACAAATGAAAGTTTTAATGTTCTAACAAAGTTAGGTTTCAACGTAGAAGATATTAAAGAGATTACTAACCAAGTATTCTTTACCCAACCATGTCTTCCAACAGAAGAGCAAATCAATTCTCCAAAACATATAGAATTACCAGGTGATGGTATTATTGCTGCAGCATTTACAGCTACTAAAAACAAATTAGAAACTTCTATTGAGGTTATTAATAAGTTAATAACTAGAAATGAATTTAAAGAAATTGGTTTCTTTGGAATTACTGATGGTCCAGAGTCTGATAGAATTAGTATGTCATTAAACTTAGCAGTTCTTAATAACGTAAGGGACGCTAATCCAGATGTTAAATTCTATGTTATGGATAACTTAGTTGGTAGAAACTCTATTGGTGGAGAAATAGAAAAATATAGAACTCCAGAAGATGCTTTTGCAAATAGATATAAATTTGACTTAGTTATTATTGGAGCTAACCACCTAATCGAATGTCAAGGTAAAATGGAATATTTATTAGATAATGCTTTAAGAAACAACTATAACGTTTATGATATTAACACATCATTATTATATAAATCAGAAACTGTTACTCAAACGGAAACTCTAGGTTTCAAATCTAAAGAGGCTTAATATGCAAGTAGAAAATTACGAAAAATTACCATTAGAAAAATATACAATAGAAGCAACTGAACAAGATATGTTAGCAATAGATATCTTGTTTGGTTCAAGTGTTCCTGCTGGATTAGAAAAAGCTGGTAACGACCAAGTTAAAGTTACTAGACATACTATAGATGGTTTATTTGGAGCATCTAATGGTATTATGAGATCTGCTTTATTATTAAAATATGTAGCTAGTAATAAACCTGAGATATTCATTTCTTTATTAGCTATTGCTGATGCAATTTCATCAGTAGGTGAATCTTTAGCTAATAGATTTGAGGAGGATGAAAAAGCTTCTTTAAATGTAGAAGAGCTTCAACCTATCATAGATATATTATCACAAATCCACATAGATTTACCAGAAGAGTTGCAAGCGTTTAAAAAGGCAACAAATGTTACAGAAGCGTAACCATTTTAACTTAGAGATAGCTACTATAAGTTCTTGTAATATGGCTTGTACTTATTGTTTTGAGGGAGAAGAACTTCAATCTAAAAAGACACAACCAAAAGAAAATATAGATTCTATTATTCAAAAGATGCAAGCTTTGTTAACTGATGAAAAGTTCTTAAGTGAGTATAATGGTATTTGTTTAAATTTCTGGGGTGGTGAACCTACTTTAAACTTTGAATGGAATAAAGAATTAATTCATAAAGCTAAAAAACAATTTAAAGATAGAGTATCATTCTTTATTTATTCAAATGGTTATAGTTATACTAAGTTGACTCAACATATTGATTTGTTCTCGGTTACCGAAATGTATAACGATACCATAAGAATTCAAATCTCTTGGGATGGAATATCTAATGGTAGAGTTAATCATAGGGAAGAAGCTACTAACGAAAGAGTTCGGGAAAATATTATTAAGATATCTAAGAATTATTGGAATCTAAATCTTACTACTAAAGCGACCATCCAACCAGAAGAATTAATTAAATTGGATACTATTTGGTTAAGATATTTTGATTTGTTTCAAGATATATATAAGCATAGTTCGAGAACGAGAGTTATCTTTAGTCCTACTTTAAACTATGTAGATGATTATGCAACTGAACAAGAGTATTTAGATCAAATATCTTTAAGCTTTGGTAAAGTTCTTAAGTTAGAAGAAGCCTTCTTTGATAAATACAAAACTCATTTATTTGGTTGGTTCTCTGATGATCACTCTAGTGCTAGAACTAAAAGAATGACTAACTGTTCAGCTGGTATTAACTTAGCTGCAATTGATTACGAAGGTAACTTAAGTGTATGTCATGGAACTTTATATTCTCCTTTAAAGAAAGATTTTATCGCTTTCCAAAATACAAATATAAAAGATTCTAACCAAGATTTTAAAATAAAATTATTTGAAACAAGAGAGCAATTAAAAAAGAAACATCAATATGTTGCAGATGAATGTATTTCTTGTACAGCAACTATTTGTTACAAATGTCCAGTAGTAAATCTAGAACAATTAAATGAAGGGGTTAACGCAGATAACTTCCAAACAAGAGATCCTAGACATTGTAATATATATAAATTATTTGGTAAATTTGATAGAATACTTATTAATATTAAAAGCCAAAAAAATAATAAAGAGGTATCATGAATACAAATACCCTACTATTCGAAGAAATCCAGGTAACTGGGGTTTCTAATGGTGAAAATGTTGCTTGGTGGAGAGGACATCATAAAAACGCTAGTGGTTGGGAAAGAAACTATACATTCTCTAAAGGTAGATATGGTCAAGAAGAAAATGACCCTAGAGGAGATAGTATTGATCAATTACCAATCTGTCCATACCATATGCCAAAGAATCCTAACAGATTTGATGAACCAAGTTTATTTATAGCTAAGAAAAAAGTTGGAGATATTATTAAAGCTAGAGACTTTAATGAGTTAATAAATAGAGTTAGACTTCTAATGTATATTTGGAATGCTGAAATAAAAGATATCTACAATTATGGTGGTTATGATAAAACTATCTCTCCTAGATATGAATTAATAGATACTCTAGAATATATTGCTGCAGAGAATTCTTCTGAGTTAACTGATCATATACATGATTCAAGAACTATGGGAGCAAGAAATAATCTTAAGTATTTAAAAAGATATTACTTTATGGCTGAGTCTTCTTCGTTAGAAAATTTAAAAACTATTTTAGACTCTCAAAAAGCTAATCCAACTAACTTTGATATTACAGATAATAATCCTTGTACATTTATGCTTCCACATTTATTGGATACGGATAGCGATTTAACAAATACTATCAACACTGGGTTACATGAAATGTATAGTGGTAAGTTCGTTCAGGAGTATGGTAGTTTTGGATTACCACACCCAGAATATTATCATATATGGTTTCCAAAAGAAAATAGATACTTAAAGAATCCAGATGGTAACGTTAAATTCTTTACTATTGGTGAGAACTATTATTTTTCTTATAGAAAAACATCTGATATAGATTGTCCACTAACTTTTGTTGGTTTTACATCTTATTTTCAAAGTATGGAATCTGTATCGGAAAGTACTACATCAACTACAACTACTTATAGTTATGTACCTGGTAAAATGAACTTAATTGAAAAATATCCAAGTACAAATTTATTATACTTAGAATTAGATGATGCTAAAGCTCCAACTCCAGCAGTAGAGATACCATCAATTACTTATAATCTTGATGGTTTATTAACTGGAAATCTTAGTCCAAGAAAATCTATAATCCAACCAGCGTATAAAATTGAAGACGATAAGATTTATAGAAAATATCCATCAGAATCTATTTGGAAAGAAGTTACAGAAATGTATATCATTACAAATATTAGATATGGTGAGAAACAAACATACTCTATAACTACTGCAAATCCAGTTGCTGGAAAACCACCAATAGTTACAAATTATACTATTCAAAATGTATACTTTGGTTCTGATAAATATACAGTATCTCCAGGAACGGTTACTTCTCTTGAGATTAGTAGTTCGAAAGTAGAGTTTGAAATATTAGAAGGAACTGGTACAACTACCGATCCATTTAAATATTCTACAAACTATATTTCTGATATTGGATATACTGATATATGTGCTACTGGAACGGAATGGTATGACCCTTATGATACTGTTCAGATTAAAGTTAAATACAAAAACGTTATAGAAAACTTAGGAGATGTAAAAATTGACCCCACTACTTCTATCCCAGCTTATGGGGATATTTATTGTGTAGGTTGGTTATGTGCTGATGGTTCTCCATCTCGACCAGACAAAACTTGCGAAATTGCTACGGTTTCTTCAACTAATAATGATACTAATATTTCCGTTTCTAATGGGGTTGTAACAATATCTGAACAAGATATGTATCCATCGGAACAAAATATTTATTATGGTAAAGGTAACTTTCCAGTTATTAAAGGTTCACACTTTGTATTACTTAGAAATCATTTAGGTGAATTAATTAATGCAGTAATTGATTTATCTGTTAGTTCATTAGGATTTACTCCAGCTGATAACTCAACAAAAAGTGTTTTAAAAGCTTTCTTAAATGCTCAAGCAGCTAAGACTGCAGATTTTGATAAAGATAATCCAGATACTTCGTTTCAAGGTTATCAAGCAAAAGCTACTGGAATTATTAAAGTAGAATTCTATAATGTATTGGTAGATGCTTATAAACTATTAATTAATGGTTGTATATGTAACTCTGATTGTTATTGTAATTCAAATTGTGTTTGTAATTCAAATTGTGGTTGTAATTATTCAGGATAAGGAAAATTTATGGAAAACAATCAAAATACCTTCATAAAAGAGGGTCAGGATTATAATGGTATTCATCTATATGATGTTGCCGTTGTAAAAGATCAAGGAGATGTATTAAGAGTAGATTATCTAACAGTATCTACGGTACCGTGGGTTACTGGTGAAACTGGTTTCATTCCAGTTAATCCATTATCTGCTAATATAATCAAAGATTTCCAACAACAAGGAAAAGAAGTTTATATTGCAAAGGATTGGGGGTTATCTGGTAAAGAAGTTCTTCCAGATTGTATCTCTACAAATATATCTACAGATTTAGATGGGTATAAGAAAAGAGCTTATTCATTTATAAAATCATTTATTAATCCTATGATGGCTAATGTTCATGCTAGTACTATTTATGGCTTTATAACTCTTAATGCTAAATTCTTAGAAAAGGGAATAGTATTCTCAGAGACTAATAAATCTTTAAAGTATATTGAGATTATGGATACTGCCTCAGATATGGAAGATCCAAACGAATCTGACGAATTAATGACTGACTTAGAAAAATATATAGAATATAAAGATGTTTTAGATAGATCTAATTTTATCTGGAATGAATCTGAAAAATATATGATTAAAGTAGAAGAAGTTGATGAATCAGATTTTACAGATTTAACTATTGGAGACCAGACTCAATCTGCACTTCTCCAAGCCAAAAAACAAATAGATACAATTGTAAAAGAATTCCAACATAAAATTCTTACATTGAATAATCTTAAATAGTTAACTCCAGGAAAATTTATGTTATTACGAACAGAACACAATGCTATTATTTATAAATATAATAAATACATTCAGGTTTCTGGTTCGTTATTCTATGCATTCGAATATTTAATTAAAACATTAGAAGCTAATCCAGAATCTAATATAAGATTTTATATTCTTATTGCCTCTAGCCAAAAGAAAGATTACTTATACAAACTAAGAAAATTGTTTCAAACAAAGTATCCTTTATTAAGAGAATATAAAGATAGAGGACGAATTCTATCTTATAAAGAAAAATTAACTAAGGAAGAGTATTCTACATTAATATCTAAGATTAAGATATTAACGGAAGCCTTTGATAGAATTATTACATGTTCTAGTATAGAATTATTAAAATTAAAATTTAATAAAGTTATGTTTATAAATTATAATTCTTGGTTGAATACATCTTATAAAGCAGATACAACGTTCGTAGTTCAAAACCGAAATATTAATTCCTTAGACCAATCCGAGTTTCCCAAAGAAACTTCTATAAAAGATAAAAGAATTATGTTTCTTTATGAACTACCGGAACAACAATTTCCTAGCCCATTTGGAGCAATCCAATATCAATATAATCTTTCTTTAGCTACCGATTATTTTATACCAAAAAAGTTATTTGAATCTAAAGATAAAACTAGAAAAGTTCAAGCTGGAAAGCCAATAACAAATACTTCATTTGAGACTACTCAAAAACCTTCATTGTTTATTGGGGTAATTGATAGACCACTTTTGAATACTAGAGAAATTGAATACCATCAGAACTTTTTAAAATATGATGAAAATTGTAGAATTATTATTGAAGCTAGGTTTTACAAAGTCAAAATTAAAGTAATTAAAGTAGAAACTACAAAATTGCGAACAATGTCAAACTTTATTAAATTTTCATCTAGTGTCCACGACCTAGAGACTTTACCAAATGATTCAAGTGTAACTAGATTAGAATCTGATTTATCAAATTATACTCTAAGTACGAATGATTTTATAATACAACTTTTAAAGGATTAAAATGGCTAAACAATTTAACAAGGTATCAAGGTGTTTAACTATTAATACTCTATGTGATTGGAATTGTACATATTGTATCGCAGAGACAAATATGTTTTCCGACAAGCCCCAGAAACCAAGACCACAAGATGAAGTAATCTTTATTGAAGCTATAAAATTCCTTAATGAAGTTGACCCAGATAAATATGGATCAATTACTTTATCTGGTGGAGAACCTGGACTATTACCAATTAATAAGCTAAAAGAAATTTTTCATTTATGCTATAATCGCGGTGTTAACATAGATATTAATAGCAATGGTAGAATTTTTAATAAAATAATAGAATTGCAACCAGAAGAAATAGATTATACTAATGTAATCAATACTATTGATTGGCATTTAGTACCAAATATAAAAGAGGTTGTTGAACCCTCAGGAATTAATTATAAGGTATTTAATTCTAAATTGAACGTTCCAAGAGTAGTCTTAAAGACTCAGGACGACTCATCAGCTGGTGACCCGTCAAAGCCCAATCTTAATCCAATCGAATTGATTAATCAGACAATATTTTTATTTGCTCAAAAATATAAGATTCATATCAGACCACTTATAGTGGTAACTAAACAAGATATTCAAATACTAGAAAAATTCCTTATTGCTTTTAAATTTCAAGTACCTCTAGAAGTTAGAGTATGTGAACCAAATGAATCAGGATGGAATAAACATCAAGTACCTGGAGCTCTAGATAAATTAAGAATCTATAAAATTTTACAAAAAGATAAAAACGTTTCAGAAGAATCATTAGAGATATTGGATAAGATTTTCAAAAAAGAAAAGAGAGATGTTTTTGATAGCGATCGAACTTTCAAAAATATTTAAATAACAAGAAAGGATCAATATGGTAGTTATGCCGTTAATTGTAGAAAGTCATCCGGAAGATGAAAATACTCCAGAACAATCATTTTATGCTGGTGGACAGTACCATATTGATTTACCCTCAGATACTCCGGAAACACAAGTATTTGAACCAAATCCAAATAGTTTTTTAAATCATAATAGATATCTTTCAAGAACTAAAGATACAGAAGAATTAAAATCATTCGATGTAGTAATTAGTTATTCTTGGGATGGTAATCAATATGGACCTTGTTCAAGTTGGTACGATGCTTATGAGCTTTGGTATATGGTTAAGTACAATGTTCCATTAGAGGACTTTGGTGGTAAGAAAGTAGCTCTACTATTCCCAGATTGTCCAAACAAAGAAGAGATATATAAAGTATTAATATCTCTTTTTAATAAATATTATATTACTAAGACTACTTGGTCTTGGTTATTATCTAGCATATTCTTTATAGATAATCTAAAAGAGTTAGATATTCCAAATACCGACTTAGTATTAGTAGATGGTAAAGTACCAAAGTATTGTAAAATTAACACTAAAGATTTATATCTTCAAATAGTTTCTTCACTTAAAGAAGAGTCATTATTAAATTGTAAATACCAGAATCTAAAAGTATTCTTCGATCCTAGAATTAATCAATTGATTAACCATTATAAGGCTACTCAAAAAATTGATATTAGGAAGTTAGATATTGCTAGAATTTCTGAGGCTAATACCTTCTTGTATGAAGATATTAGAAGAATAAATTTTAATTTATTTAAGAAGACTCTCCCACAAAAAAGGGATTCCAATGATAAGAAAACTAAGAGATTCTTATTATATGTTACTCCAAAGAATAGAGGGAAGACTAATTATACTATTGGTGAATTAGATGATATTATTGATGCTTTACCAGATACTGTTATAGGTAAAATTGGTTTAAAGGTTAGAAACCATCAAAGAGAATTATATTTATACTTTAGAAAAGATTGTCCACAAACTAGTAAATCTCCAAAGTTTAGAAACCTCACTCCAGATGAAATCCAAGCAGTAGTTGCTAAAGGAACAATATTTGGTAATGGTTTTACTGAGACAGATGTACTAACTCAGGCAATTCACGAACCACAATCTAAAGCTAAAATTATTATCGTTGGACTAACTCCTATCAATAGAGACTTTGAATCTAAGTTAATTGCAAGAGCACTTACTAGAGGAATCTTTATAGATACGGAAACTATTACTTATCAAGAGTTACCAGTGTTAGATATACATACTAAATATGATTATTATATATTTACTCCAGCAAAAGATTGGACTACTTCTAGGTTTATTCCAGAAGCTATATACAATAAGAAGAAAGTATTATACACAGATAACGCTACAAAACAATTAAAAATGAATATACCTTTAGCTATTAGGATTAATGATTCGGAGAATTATTTAACTTATTTAGCAGAGGATGATATTTATTCAAAACCAAAATCATTGATTGCTAAGTTACTTATTCAGTAATCAATAAAGGAAATTTTATGTCTCATAAAAATTATTCAGCTAAACCATTAGATTATGTTGAACCATTTAAAAAGAAATTAAAAGCTCAAGCTATTGATGTAGCAGCTATAGAAAAAGAAAACGCTCAGGTTACGAAGTACGTAGAAAATTTAGAAGGTCTACAAGTTGGTAACTCTGAAATTTTACTTGCTACAAATATAGGAGATGCAACTGATTATGGTCAATTACACTCATTGCCATTTATTGGAAATGCTTCTCCATCAGTTCAAGATATTACAGAATATAATCCTATTCCAAAAGCTAAAATTGTTCCAAAAGCTCCAGTATCTAAAACTGTAGTAGATAATGAAGTAATTACCACTAAGGAGGAAGTTGTGGCTCAAGAAGAAACTCAGTCAGAAACTCAACCAACTCAGGAACGAGAATTAACTATTCTTGATTCTATTGCTGGAGTTGCAGGGTTAGAAGCATTAGACGATATATCAGATATATCTTTAACACCAGAAGATTCTACTAAAGAATCTTTATAACGATAATAGAGGTTATCCTCTATTATTAATTAATATATAAACAGAAAACCCCAACCAACCACCCCATCAAGGAAAATTTATGTTAGTACCAGCAGGAAAAATTAATTTTAATAACTTTCAAAAGTCTACAAGTATTTTTAGAGATTACTTTTTGACACATAAACAATATCAATTAAATAAAAGAGTTAAAATAGATACTGGAAAGTTTTGTAATGCTCAATGTAATTTTTGTTATTACTTGCCAGAAGTAAATTCTAAACTATTTTTAAAACCAAATGACTTAAAAGAATTCATTCCGAAACTGTTATCTAATGGTATAAGAGAATTTGAATTTTCAGGTGGAGAACCAACATTAAATAAGCGACTACAAGAAATAGTAGAGGCTATCATTCGTATTGCTCAAAAAGAAGATGTATACGAAGACGAATTATACTTTTCAATAGTTACTAATGGTATTAAAGCTCATGAAGTAGAAAGAACTATTCCACAAATAAAAGAATTCTTATTTTCTATTCATGGTACCGAAGAAGTTCATGATCAAATAGTTAAAGCTAAAGGGTCATATCAAAGGATAATGGAATTTATTAGTCATCATATAGAGAAAGAATCTCCATTGTTATTAAGAGTCAATGTTGTACTTACGAATGATAATATAGATAATATTCAAAATGAATTTATTAATACACTTAAATGGTTTATTAAAAGTGGTATCCAAATTAATTTCTTACCAATGAATTTCTGGAGCTCAGCAACTGGAATATTTAATCAGGATAAAATATTCGAAGGTATAGATAACATAATTGAAAAACTATACCAAACTATTAAAGAATTTCCAAATAATAATTCACTATTAAGATCAGAAGCTATTAATATTAGATACGTTCAGATGTGTAAAATATCTCCTAAAGCTAGAGAGTTCGCAAGAGGACACCTTGATCATTACTTTGATAGACATGATTGGAATAAAGTTTGGTATCCACAAGATAACTTAGATAAACTAAATATTCATACAAATTTAGATATCGAGGAAATTAATACTAAAGTAATATTGGAATCTTTAGCTAAGGAATCAAGCCAATCTCATTATAAAGATAATATTTGTGCTACATGTCCAGAACTAAGTTGTGATGGTATTAAGTTTATTGACCAACAAAAGAAATTAATACCAGAAGAAACTCAAGAAGATAAAGATAAACGAATAGAATATATTGATTTTAAAAAGGCAAAACATGCAAGAAAATTCTCACAATCCTCAAAATCCCTACAATCTTAAACATGCTTTGGATGAAACGACTTCGAAGCATTTTATAAATCCAAGAAGAAATCTTATAACATATTCATACAATCCTTCTCAAAATAAGGATATTAAGAAAATGTCTCATAAGATTTGCGGACATAATTTTGAAGCATTTGAATACTTAGAAAAGTTTCCAAATAGTACTTTATTAATTCCAGACGATTTAGAAGTTGCAACAAGAGTTATTAAGGCATTTTACTCTAAATATAAAAAAAGTATAGTAGATGAACTTTTACCAAAGATTGTATATGGTAGACCAATGTTTTTAACATCTACGACTGTAATAATTTGTGATGGTCAATTACCAACTGGAGTTATTATTAGAACAGATGTATTAAGAATGGATCTTTGTTCTAAAGATTTATATTGGGCTAAAAATATCTCTAATGTTCTTTCTAAAGATGCCTTACCAACTATACAATTATGGCACGATGATAGATTACAATATCCAGTTATTGGAGCTGTTCATACTATTCATCAGATTAAACCAGACTATCCAGTTTCATTAATTAATTATAAAAAAGAACCAAACTTTGATTTATACAAAGAGTATGACCCATTTAAAGATATGAGAGTTAACTTCCAGGTTCCTTATACGTACTTAGTTTATGCAACTGGGAATTGTAGAGATTTATTTAAAGTTAAAGACGCTGATGTTATTGGTGAAATTATTGAGACTATTATAAAAGATGCAACAAACGAGAAACACATTTATATTAGTAGAGTAAAAGTATTAGTGGTAGGAATAAATACTTATCCGTTACCAAATTCTGAACTAGCGCAAAGATTTACAGAGAATGGAATTGATTATAAATTTATTCCAGAATCTGAATTACCAGTAGACGATTTATTTAATATAATCGATGCTTATATCTATACACCAACTGCAAAGAATTGGGATTGTTCAAGTAGACTAATTCCAGAATGTAAAAAGTTTAATAAAAGATTACTTCTAACTAAAACAGTTAAAGAAACTATTAAAGATAACTTAGCGTTGTGGTATAGAATTTTAGATTATTATGGACCAGATTATGATTTATCCACGAAGCCAAACAAAGATACCCTTAAAGAAGGAATACGAGATAGAAGTTTGTTATAAATGTAATTGGGATTGCGAGTATTGTTGCGTAGAAACGCATACAAAGCACCCAAAAACAGATAAAGAAATTCTAGACAACTTCTATTCTCTTGGTATAAAAGATACTACAATTACAATAAGTGGTGGAGAACCATCTTACGCAAGTGATCATTTATTAATTGCAATAGTCGAATATGCAATGCTTAACAATTGTAAATTAAATTTAAATACGAATGGTAGATTCTTTAGGAAGAAACCAGAACTATTAAAATACTTCCACGAAATCAATTATCATTGCTCTATTGATTTAGAATTAATTCCTATTAAGAACTATGACAAGTTGGTTCAAGATACACCATATAATACTAAGATTAATTACTTAGTAGTTATAACTGATAATAATTATGGTAAGCTTCCTTTCTTTATTGATTATAACCAGATGTTTTTTATGACACATAAGTTATTAGCTATTCCAGCTTCTAATCCGTATGGTGTTAATAGACCAATATTGTCTCAAGAAAACTATAAAGATATTCTACGAAATCAAAGGGTTCTGAGTGTGTTATCTAAGGAATCAAAATTAAGATTTATTACCTCTAATAAATCATTTATTGAATCAGAAATAGAGTATATTCCAAATTTTACTTTGGAGCCAATTCCAAATTTTACTTTGGAGGATAAATGATTATACCAAAAAATACAGATTATAAAATAATTGAAGTGGACACTAGTAATCGATGTAATCTTAAGTGCCCAACTTGTAACCGTCAAGATTCTAACTTTAAACCATTGTTAAAAGAAAAATACTACTTAGACGTTAGCCATTTCGAATTAATGTTACAAAAGTTTCCAAATGTTGAAAGATTCTTTCTTGGATTAATGTTCGATGAGCCAACTTTAAATCCAAATTTATTTAATATAATAGCTTACCTTAAACAAAAGGGTAAAGCTATTACTTTAAATACTAATGGTTCTAATCCAAAATTTGGATGGCATGAAGCAATGACTCTTCAAAGGTTATTAGATAAAAATGATAGAATTGTTTGGTCTATGGATGGATTAAGTAAAGAAACTTATAACAAACATAGAGTTGGTGGGAACTACCAACTATTAAAAGATAACATCTCATCTATGTCTGGAAGAAACCATACTAACGTTATTCAGATAATTAAATTCGAACATAATAAAGAAGAGATTGAAAAAGATTTTCCTAAGTTCAAAAGAATTCATGATGTTATTTGGGATAAACCAGTTTGGGATATTATTGAAAGTAATGGACAATGTACTATTCCTAGCAAAAAAGTTAAACCTACTTGGAATGAGAATGCAAGAACCACAGTTAGGGAACATCTAAAATTATCTCAGATTAAACATAGATGTCTTGACACTAATGAGGGAGAACCAACTTTATTTATTTCACATACTGGATTAATAGGATTATGTTTACCCCACTTAGTATCTTTAACTAAGATTCAAGAAGGAATTATTCAATCGGGTAGAGTTGCTTTAGATGGAACACATTTTAATATTAACATTACTAACTCAGTAGAAGCTATAAATAAATATCTAGAATCGTTTTATAAAACATCTAGATTAAACTTTGCATGCCAATTTTATTGTGGCGAAGATGCAATCCAAGCAAAGACAGAAGCAAAATTAGATTATAAAATTACTTAAGGATTTAACAATGTCATCTTATAAACTTCCTAATGATCAAATAGAGGAAATTGAAATAGAACTAACTGGAACATGTAATTTACAATGTCCTTTATGCGCTAGAAATAATCCAGAAGCTCAGCATCTATTAGTTAAAAATCATAGACCAGTAGAGGAAATTATTAGACAGTTAGATTCTTATCCAAACTTAAAAAGAATTTGTCTAGCTGGAATTATTTCTGAACCAACTTTGTATAAAGATTTTAAAAGATTAATCCAATACATCGGTATTAGAGACTTAGAAGTAGAACTATATACAAATGCTGGAACACATGATAAATTCTGGTGGAGTGACCTCGGTGAAATCTTTCCTCCGAATATTAAAATATATTTTACCGTATGTGGTTCTACACAAGAGTTACATTCTAAGTATAGAAAAGGTTCTGACCTAGCTAAATTATTAGACAATGCTAAAGCTTTTAAAGATACTTATAAATATAAAAATGATTATATCCAACATATTAAATTTGTATATAACGAAGAGGATTTTAAAACTGAAGCAATGCAAAACATTATTAAGCTATTTAATAATAGCTTCTTAATTAATTCATTACCATACAATGAAAGATTCAATTTAGAAGATACTGAAGATTTTAATATGCCAGAAAATTCTTTGCATTATAAAAATCTTAAGAAAGTTACACTTCGTAGGTTTAAAAGATGGGACATTAAACGACCAAAAGTTAATTGTAAAGCAATAGAAACTAAATTCTTATCAATGGATCAGTTTGGTAATATGACACCGTGTTTTCTTTATAGAATGTATTTTGATACTAGATACACTGAAGTAGATGCTAAAGATATTCATAATGGTAGACATTTATTTTGCTACGAATGTGAAAAGACTTGTACTAAACTAATGGATAAAGCAAATTTAGAAAGGATGGCTTGATGCAATGTAAATCTAATAAAACTATTCCAATCAATGAAGTACAAGAAATTGAATTGGAATTAACGGGGACTTGTAATTTACAATGTCCCCTTTGTACTAGAAACTATACTCATGCAAAACATCAATTAAAATCAAATCAACGACCACTGGAAGATATAATTAAACAATTAGATTCTTTCAGTGGTCTTCGACACGTTAATATTGCTGGAACAGTTTCCGAACCAACTCTATATAAAGATATAATTCCATTAACCAGATACTTAGTATCAAGAGGATTATCTATAGACTTCTATTCGAATGCTTCAATACTTAATCCAGACTTATGGAAAGCTTTAGGAATAATATTTGAGAAACCAGAACAAAGAGTAATCTTTACAATATGTGGCTCTACACAAGCTTTACATAGTAAGTATAGAGTAGGTTCTAAGTTATCAAATGTATTATCTAATGCAACAACTTTTAGAAATCATAATAAAAGTAAATCCGATTGGATGCAATATATTGTATTTGATTATAACGAAGAAGATTCTAAATCTATCCAAACTATAAATCTTCTAAATGCTTTTAGTAACAAGATGGTAGTTGGTTCTGAGGGTCAAAGGCTTAAAAATGTTTACAATAAACCTTTCTCTGAAGACATCAAACCAATACAAGATAGAAAACAAAAGATTGATCAAATATTCAAACACGGTAGAAATATTATCGAAAGAAGATTTAATAACCAAGAAGAAGGTAAATATGAACTTAAATGTAAATCCTTTTTACAAAAGAGAATTTATATAGATCAGTTTGGTAAAATATATGCTTGTTATAATATTGCTGAATATTATCCGGACCAGGTATTCCAACCGGATCAAACCCTAGACTTTACAGAAATTCATACCTTCATCAATGATGATTGTTTCAAATGTGAAAAGTCTATTACAAATTTTATAAAGGTTTTTGATGTCGACTTCGTTTGTTAATGAACAAAACTATTTAGTTAAAGATACTGAACTAGAGCTTACAAATATCTGTAATGCTAAATGCCCACTTTGTTATAGAAATAATAAAGACTATATTCAATTAAGAACAATACAAAGACCTCTAGAAGAAGTAATTAATCAGTTAGAATTATTTACGGAACTAGAATCTATTAAGTTAGTTGGTACCATATCAGAACCAACTCTATATAAGTATTTCTTTGAATTAATTTATTATTTAAATTATAGGGATATTGAAATAGAAATATGTACTAATGGTGATACCAATGATCAAGGTTGGTGGAGATATTTAGGAACATTATTGAAACCAAAAGATAAAGTTTATTTTACAATATGTGGTTCTACGCAAGAACTCCACGAAGTATATCGTAAAGGAACTAATCTAAAAAGAATTCTGGATAATGCTAAAGCTTTTAGAAATCCAAATAAAAATGATTATGCTCAGTTAATAAGATTTAATTATAATGATACAGATTTTAATTCATTAGATATAATTAATACAGTATCTGAATTTAGTAATTTATATTGGACGGAAACATTCTTAGCATTACCAGAAGAACAATATAAAGATATGTCATCAGAACTTTATGAGAAATTAAAACCACATAAAGCTAAGTATCAACTTTATAAAAAAATAGAAACTAAAGCAACATCTAAAGCTAAACTACAAGAACATAGACCACTATGTATAGCCAAAGAGGATAGTACAAATCAAATAAATCTTCAAGGGGAAATACTACCTTGTTATTTATTTACTGAGTATTATTCTCCTGAAACAAGTTTAAATAAAACCATCCGTAAGACTTGGTCATATTCTAAGATTTCTAATGGTAAATACCCTTGTTGTAAATATTGTGATAAGAATATTAGAGGTTTATTACATAGTTTAGATTTAAGATATATCATTTAAGCAAAGGAAAAATTATGGGTAAAATTATGGGTTATTATAAAGATACCACTTCGAATACTTCATTTGGTATTTTAAAATCTGTAATAGTTGGAAGGGAATCTAAATTTTCTAAGATACAATCCGACTTTACATTTAAACATTTTTATCAACCGGCATTAAATCAAGAGATATATGATAACAAATTACAATATGGAATATCTCATGAATTATGTCAACAAAGAAATGAAGAACTAGATAAAATGGCTGAGATATTTACTAAGTTAGGAATAGAGGTTCATAGACCGGAAGATTATACTAAACCAACTAAATTCATTACTCCGGAATATGGTCCAAGTATAGTTTCTCCAGCTAACAATGTTAGGGATATATCTTTGATTTATAATAATCATATTATTGAAACTCCAACTTTTGTTAGAGACCGATACTTTGAAAATGCTCAACTCGAAAATATATTTAAAAGAGAATGGATTACATCTGACTACCAACTTAAATGGATTAAGGCTCCACATCAAGTATTAGATAAAGATCATTTGGATTTAGAACATTGGTCTAAACCAAGAGACTTTTATAATATGGACTCCACTGGTCATAAATGGTCTATGGCTATTGATGGAGCACAATTCTTAAGAATGGGTAGAGATGTTTTAGTTAATATAACTTCGTATAATCATTGGATGGGATTACAATGGATTAAATCATTCTTCCCACAAACTAATTTCTGGACTATATCATTGGTAGATAATCATATTGATGGTCTAATTCATTGCCTAAGACCAGGCGTATTTTTAGTTAATCCAAATTATAAAGATGTTATAAAAGATGCTCTACCCGATAGATTCAAGAATTGGGAATTCATATCTCCTGAAAAATCTAATAGAAGAGAAGTATCTGGAGCATCTTTAGCTTCAATTGATGGTATGGACCTTAATGTTTTATCATTAAGTGAAGAATTAGTAGCAGTTAAAAGTGACGCTTATAATGTTATAAGATTACTAGAGAAAAATAAAATAGATGTTGTTCCAATAGAGTTAAATCATTGTGAACTATTTGGTGGTGGTATTCATTGTAGTACCTTAGATTTAATTAGAAAAGATGAGTACATACATTATGTTTAGCCAGTTTAATTTACAACAACATTTAGAAAATTCTATTCATGAAAGATACGATTATTTAGATAGAGCCAAAATAACTTTAGTGGATCATAGAATAAATGATACTGATTATTTATATCCAAATTTTCCATATTTGGTTACTGATAAATATGCAGACCCAATTCTTTGGTTTAGATACGAAGATAAAAAATATGTTATGAAAGAACAACTTAATGAATATGTTTTAAGATTCCCTAAAGAATTAGTAGATAAATCTATTCCAGAAGAGGTAGAGTATAATCCACGTGGTACTTTAGAAAGAATGTATGATTTTTATAGAAATGAATTACCTGAGTTTAATAAACAAAGAAAATTCTTTCCTAAGTTAATAGATGAAACTGTGGATTTCCTAATATTTGAATACATTCCAGAAAATCAGTTAAGAGATATACCAGCAACAGAAATGGCTAAGTTTAAAGTAATTAAAGCAACTAACGATATTCTTAAAATAACAAAAGACTTACGTCCTAGAAATAATATTATAAATTGGTCTATTAGAGATAACGAACCATTTTATACTAATATTACTAAGTTTGTTTGGTTAAATAAAGATTCTAGTTATAAACCAACTCTAGCTAATAAGTTAGATGATATATTATGATAACGTGATGAACATGAAGAAAGATTATCCTAAAACATTAAGATACTTACCAAGAATTGATAGAGAACTAATTCTTGGATGGTATAAAACAACAGATAAGAATCTGGATGGTTATATAAATGCTAGGTTACATCAAAGTGATGTCCCAGAAGATGAAAAACATCCAGACTTCTTTATAGATAAAGAAAACAAACTAAAGATTTATTATATTCCTTATATGTCTAAGACCCAATTTAATTCTAAGTTGTTTAATGATTGGGCTGCTACCTTTAGTAATCTATTTGATTTAATTCATTTTGAAAACTTTATTATTGTTAAATGGTATTCGAAAGAAGATTTCCAACCAGTTAACTTTAGATTACTTTGTCAGAAACCAATAAGAGATAACTTAGCTAAGTATATTAATTATGTAGTAGAATTACAAAGGTCTGTGAATTCTAAAATCCTTTTAGTACCAAGAGATTATAATAGTATATATTGGTTTCCAAAAGAAAAGGTCTTTAGAATAGCATCAGTATTCGATTTCGAATTATTATTTGATAATATAAATACTGATAATCTAATATTCTGTGATGAAGAATTATCTCTTTGGAATATAACGGAAAAACATCTTATGAGCTTTATATCTAAAGATGAACTAAAAAAATATTTATTGAACAAAGGATTAAAATGCATTCGTTCTTAAACAATGTAAAAACATTAAATGATTTTGATAATCCAGATAACTATTGTTTATTATTAACAGTAGATGATGGAAATAGTGCTAATAACCAATTGATTAAAGAAGGTAAAGAAAATTTTAAATCTAGAAATTACATTACTGAATCAATTAGATGTATTGGTGCTTGGAGGAAGAATGGTGGGTTTTTGAAAGATATTTCTATAATAGTAGATTATATAGGAGAGTCTGATTTACCTAGAGAAGTTACTGATAAATACTTTGAGTATAAAGTAAGTCTGTTCCAAAATAATAGAGCTCAGTATCAAACTTTTATGAAAGAATTTACTCATGGTTTTGTTAATGTTCATTTAACTGGTTCTGAGTTTAATACTTTAGAATATCAGCATGTAATGAGACCAATTACTATTCATATAGATTTAGATATGGAATTATTGCAACCAATGACTCCAGATTTCTTTTATCCATTAATTAATCATTCTTGTATTATTGGTGGGTATAGAGAAGAAGATTTACCTTCACAGAGGTTACCACTATTTAATCATGAGATTTTAAATTCTGATTTGATAGTTACGAAGTATTATCCTTATGATAAAGATAACTTTCATAAGCCTCCATTATCTCCGGAAAAACAGTATGCTTACCAAAATTCCGGTAAAGTGGTTTATAATAATATTATTGGCTGGTGTTTAAATATTAATCATGATTATCAAAAGTATCAAAATGATACGGATGTTAAGGATGTTAAATTTAGAGATTTTGATATCGAAGAGTATGGAGTGGACGCTACTCTTAATTATATTAGAGAAACTAGACTCACTAATCCAGATTATCAAGATTGGTACATAGTTAAAGAAGATTCTTATGAGCAGGGAGAAGGATATTTTCAGGTGACCGATATTGATTTATCTAAAGTATTCTTTTGGCACGAACATATATTAGATGAACCATCTGAATATTTTACTAAACAAAAGATTAAATTAGTTAATGCAATTAGACAGTATAGGAAGGAAAAGCTAAATGAACTCAAAGCTATTCAACCAGCCTTTTCAGCAGACTAGCGCACAAATAACTAGGATAGAATTAGATTTAGTTGATTATTGTAATATCCAGTGTCCAGGTTGTCCTACTCCACAAGGTAAGACTAAACTGGATTGGGATAAGATTAAACCACATATTGAATACATAGCTACTAAAAATAAGATAGATGATATTACAATATGTGGTAATGGTGGTGAACCAACTTTACATCCAAGAATTACTGAGATAATAATTGATTTAAGTTTAATCTTTCCTACTACGTTAATAACTTTAGCTACTAATGGTGAGGATTTTAGATACCTTAATTTAAATTTATTAAATGATTTGTATAAGCAATTATTGATAGAGTTTTCGATTGATGGTCATACACAAGAGATTCATCAAATAACTAGAGTAGGTGGAAACTTACAAAAAGTATTATCTAATATAAAAGAAACTTTAAAGCATAAAATTGATACAGTTATTTATACAACAAGACATCAAGCTAATGAAGATTACATTGATGACATTTATAATTTTGTTATAAAAGAAACTGGTTTAGCTCCGGAGTTTAGGGATACAACAAGAGTTGTTCCAGAAAAGAATCTATTCCACCCTACAAAGAAATCAAAGAATGGTAATGTTACGGCATTAAACCCAAAAGGTTCATATTCCCCAACATATTCTACATTAGAGAAGGTTTATAACATTATTCCTAACTTCAACTTCTATTTTAATCCAGATGGTAGACTATATCCTTGCGCAGCCTTCTATTATAATAATTTTAAGATACCAAGTTTAAGTTCATACGAATATAATCCAAAAGAACTTTATGAAAAATTTAATTCTTTCTCTAAAGCATATTGTAATTACCATAGAAGTAATATTGATTGCGATTGGAAGCGGTGCTGTTTGGAGTGTGGTATTGATAAAACTTTTAGATTTGATAATTACGATGAAATTAAATCATAAAGTACCCTTGTGGTAAAAATAAAGATACTCCAAAAAAACATACTCCCAATTTTAATATCTATACTTGTGAAACACAGAAATCATTTTCGCTACAACTTTTAAAAATTTATTTTTTAGCAGTTTATACGGTGAAAATCAGGTTTCTAGATATCAATAATGATAAATTATAAAAAGAATTATTTATCATTATTTCGATATCAATCTCCTAACAATCTCCCAAACTTTTTTCAAATCTCTCATATAAAAATATCATCTTCGCTAAAATATCATTTCCGATAAATATCAATATTGATAAATATCATTTTCGATATTTAATAAAAATATCATCTTCGATATTTTACCACATAGAAACCACAATATTCAAATCAAATACCTATATATTACTAACCAATTTTAAAATATCATTTCCGATATCTAAACTACAATTTTCCACCTAAATTCCCTAAAAATTTATTTTTGTATTTTTGATATCGGAAGTGATATCTCAGTTTCCAAACATAGATATAGATAAACGATATTTCCCAGCAAAATAATACTTCAAAAAATTATTATATCTATATGGATAAATCGAAAGAGTTAACATAGAAATTATATTTAACAAGAAAAATTTAAAGGAAAATTTATGTTTTATGGTAACTATGAAATTACTAATGATTTTAAAGTTCTAGGTATTGTTACTGATAAAGGTTTAATTGATTATGATCCATTTGAATCTAAAGAAATTATACCAACTTGGGGAGTATATTGTACTACTTACTGGGGATTAAATGAAGCCAATAGATTACATTTAGCTAATACTTTATCTAAAGAAGCTTTAGAGTCTATTCAATATAAAGTCTTCTGGATATTTTGGTTCGCAGATACTTCCTTAATGGATCAGAAAGAATTAGTATTCTATGATGTAGATGGAGAACCAGATTCAAAGAATTTAGCTTACGCAGTATTGAATATATTTAATTCATTATTGGAATCGAATGTAAGAAGATTATTAAACCAAACTATAAAGGATCTAAAGACTTTAGATCCAAATTCAAACTAAGGAAAATTTATGAATAACCCACAAGAAACACCAGTTTCGGTAACTTTTAATCCAGAAATGTTTAATGCTAGATTAAAAGAAGAAGTACCATTCTCTGATAAATTAAAACAACAAATTGATTTAATTAAAATGTTTGAATCTACTAAATGTTCATTTGAAGATTTAATGGTATTAGTTTCTCATACTTATGATAATATGGAAGAAGAAACTTTTAATCAATTATTATTTAAAACATTTAAAACTAATCCAAAGTTAAATGTATTTAAAAATATGGATATGGAAGTATCCTTAATATCTTGGAATATTGGTGAGTCTAAAACTCCTTTCCAAGAGATTAAATACAAAACTGTAACATCTGAGAAAGCTGACGCATATAAAATTATCGAAGATAAAACTTTTGCTTGTACTAGACCAGAAATCGTTGAATCATTAACTAATTTCAAAATATATGAACTAAGAGCTAGATTCACAGAAGAAGTAACTAAAGTTCCATATTATGATATATTAGAGAAACTTAAATCTCTAAATAAGAGTTTACCATACTTCTTTGAGTACGTAGTAACTAAAGTTCTAGGTTTAAGACAAGATATTAAATTAAATCAATTAATGAAACTATCTGAGAAAACTTTATTTGATATTCTTTGTTGGTTAAATTATAGAAATGATAAAGATCATAAAAATGATTTAGCTTGGAATGTAGACATTAAGCAAAAAACTAAAGTTGATGCAATTGGATACTTTACTATTTCAGATAAGAATGGTGTAATAGCTAATTTCTTTATTGATGATAGATTCCGAGGTCTTGGTCTAGCTAATCAAATGTTAGCTTATATAGATGAAAAATTATTACCAAATAATGATTATCTTTTAATTACTACTAAACACCCAGCAATGAAAAAAGCTATAGTAAACATTGGTGGAAAATATGTTGGTAAATGTTTACCTTATATTGAAACAAATAATACTTCTTGTCCAACAGATAAGAATGAATTTATATATGCTCTATTAAACAAAAAGAAATATCCAACGCAAGATATACCATTTGCAATTCTTATGGATTTAGATTCTTGGAAAAATTCTCCAGAATTTAGTAGTATAATTTATGATAAATTTGCTGATAAGCTAATCAAAAAACCAGATTGTGGTTTATTAGAAATGGATACTATCCAAGTTTATAATGATTGGATTACTCCTCAAAGTGAAAATATTATAATTCTTGGTGTAACTAATGATGCTTCAGTTTTACCAGAATACTTTGACCCATTTACAAATACAAAAATGATCTATCCACATTTAGTAGTTTTAGATACTATTACAAATGATGTTTGGATGTATCCTTTAAATGGTGAAGAAGATGATAAATACCAAATATCATTACATCAAAAATTTATTGAAAAAGCAGTATTGTTTACGATGGACATCAAACATACAGCTGAGTATGATCAATCTGGAAATAAAGTTGGAGAATACTTAGAGGTTATTAGAAATAATAATACTCATAAAGTTAAGTTTACGATAGAAGTAATAGATGATGCAACTATCCAAATAACAAGTAATAATCTTACTAAAGCTTATGGTTCTATTAAAGAATTTATTAACTCATCTGATTTCCAACCATTAAAATATGGAGTAGATTTACATCCATATAGATTTTCAGATAAAGCAACTATGTTCTTACCATATAGATTAGATGCTGATGGTAAAGTTATTTTAAAATTAGAAAATGAAGAAGCTAGAATGAACAAAGGGATATTTGAATTAAGTATTTAATTTATCCCTTTGAATTTCAAATAGGAAAAATTAATGAATCAAAATATCAAGAG
>JACCDQ010900734.1_pt1 | contig 93018 bp, 63 predicted proteins | sample 7446031 | NCBI WGS metagenome assembly JACCDQ01 (sample SAMN15323442, study PRJNA562643) | freshwater metagenome | isolation source: river surface water | place: USA:Blue River Watershed | collected 2017-08-17
GAAAGCTCGTAAGAGATTCCAATTCTCTAAACGTTAATATTAGCTGTCTTGTGCAATTCGCGCAAGACATATTGATAATTAAATTTAAAAACAATGTTGTTGTTGTCAAGCCGAGGCTTGAAATTAGTTTAGCATCTAAATGTATTTAGCCGATTTATCGCCATTCATACATTGCTAATTCAACAGAACGTAAACTAGTACAAAAAAATGTCAAACAAAGTAGAAGTAAAAGAATTACTAGAAGCAGGTGTTCATTTTGGACACATGACTAGAAAATGGGATCCAAACATGGCTCCTTACATTTATATGGAGCGTAATGGTATTCACATTATCAATCTATATAAAACTGCAGCTAAAATTGAAGAAGCTAACGAAGCTTTGAAAAAAATTGCTGCATCAGGTAGAAAAATATTATTTGTTGCTACCAAAAAACAAGCAAAAGACATCGTTGCTGATAAAGCAAAAGCGGCAAACATGCCTTACATCACTGAAAGATGGCCTGGTGGAATGCTAACTAACTTCGTAACTATCCGTAAAGCCGTTAAAAAAATGGCTACTATCGATAAAATGAAGAAAGATGGTACATTCATGACTCTTTCTAAAAAAGAGCGTTTGCAAGTAGATCGTCTTCGTGCTAAATTGGAGAAAAACTTAGGTTCAATCGCAGACATGTCTAGACTCCCTGCGGCATTGTTCGTAGTAGACATCAAAGCGGAACACATCGCAATAAAAGAAGCACAAAAATTAAACATTCCAGTTTTCGCAATGGTTGACACCAATTCTGACCCAAGAGAGGTAGATTATGTTATCCCTGCAAATGATGATGCTTCTAAATCAATCGATAAAATTTTATCTTTAGTTACAACTGCAGTTATCGAAGGACTTTCTGAAAGAGGTTCTGAAAAAGAAACTGAAGTTCCAGTAGCAGAAGAAGCCGCTGCTGAAGCAGAAGCTACTCCAGCAACTGAAGAATAAAACAATTTCAATTCCAAAAATAAGATTCCAAATTCCAAAAAATTGTCAAACTTGACAATTTATTAAAGTTGGAATTTGGGATTTTATGATTGGAATTTCTTTTTTTACAAAAATTATAATCTTAAAATATAAAGACAAATGGCAACAATAACTGCTGCAGACGTAAATAAATTAAGAACAGCTACTGGTGCAGGTATGATGGACTGCAAAAAAGCATTAGTTGAAGCAGACGGAGATTTCGATTTAGCGATCGAAAACCTACGTAAAAAAGGACAAAAAGTGGCTGCTAACCGTTCAGACAGAGAATCTACTGAAGGTGCAGTAATCGCTGTTGTAAACGATGACAAAACTGCTGGTGTTGTGATCTCTTTGAACTGTGAAACTGACTTCGTGGGTAAAAACGAAGGTTTCGTAAAATTAGCTACAGATTTGGCTAACTTGGCGTTACAATTTGATAACAAAGATGCTTTTTTAGCTGCTGATTTCAATGGAATCACTGTTGCTGAAAAACTAATCGAGCAAACCGGAGTTATCGGAGAAAAAATCGAAATCGGTTCTTTCGAAACTTTAAAAGGTGCTTTTATTGGATCATACATCCACGCTGGAAACAAAATCGCTACTTTAACTGCATTATCTGCTAATGTTGAAGGTGGTGAAGAAGTAGCAAGAAACGTTTCTATGCAAGCTGCCGCCATGTCTCCAATCGCATTAGACGAAGCTGGAGTTGATGCTGCAACTATCGAAAAAGAAATCGAAATCGCTAAAGATTTACTTCGTCAAGAAGGAAAACCAGAAGCTATGTTAGACAACATCGCTAAAGGTAAATTGGCTCGTTTCTTTAAAGACAACACTTTAGTAAATCAAGATTACATTAAAGACAACAAATTAAGCGTTGCTGCTTATGTGAAATCTTTAGATAAAGATCTTGTTATTACAGGTTTCAAAAGAGCTGCTTTAGGATAACATATTTTAGCTTTCAATTACAAATACAAGACGGCATTTCAATTAAGAAATGCCGTTTTTACTTTTATAAGCTTAGGTTAACAGGAAAATTTTTTGCTCGCATTAAAGCATCAACTTTAGCATCACGACCGCGGAATAACCTATAACCTTCAGACTCATCCATCGTATTCCCAGCACTAAATACATATTTCAAAAGTCGCTTAGCAACCGTTTTATCATAAGCTCCATTCGCCTCAGTAAAAGCTTCATAAGCATCTGCACATATTACATCTGACCACAAATAACTGTAATAACCAGCTGAATAATCATCCCCGGAAAAAATATGGGCAAATTGAGGCATCCGGTGGCGCATAACTATTTCCTCTGGCATACCTAACGCCTCTAAAGTAGTTTTCTCAAAAGAATCAGGATCAATTATACCATTCATCATATGTAATCTCATATCAATTAACGCACATGAAACTAACTCTACTGTATTAAATCCTGCATTAAAATGAGCAGCTTTTTTTATTTTCTCCAACAGCGAATCCGGCATTGGTTTATTAGTTTTATAATTTAACGCATAATTTTTTAAAACTTCAATTGTCAAAAGCCAATTTTCAAAAAGTTGTGAGGGAAACTCAACATAATCCCTAACCACATTAGTTCCTGACAAATGGGGGTAATTTACATTAGAACACAAACCATGTAAAGCATGTCCAAATTCATGAAAAAGGGTTGTAGCATCATCCCAAGAAATCAAAACCGGCTTATCTCCATCACCTTTAATAAAATTTGAATTATTGGAAACAATTGCCGGAATATCCCCTTGAAATTTTTCTTGAATTCTGCAGGCATCCATCCATGCCCCTGAACGTTTTCCCTTTCTTGCATAAGGATCAAAAAACCACAAACCTACGTACTTTCCCTTAGTTTTATTCAAAACTTCCCATACACTTACTTCAGGGTGAAAAACCTGAACACCAACAGCGGGTATGAATTCCAAATCAAATAATTCGGCTGCAACCCAAAACATTCCTTCCCTAAGTTTGTCTAATTGTAAATATTCCCTTACCTCATTTTGATCTAAATCAAATTTATATTTCCTGACTTTTTCAGCATAATAACGATAATCCCATGGCGCAATTTTAAAATCTCCACCTTCTTCATCTACTATCTGTTGCATATCCATAACTTCAATTTTGACTTGAGCAAGAGCCGGCTTCCAAATATCCATCATTAATCTCATTGCTTTTTCCGGAGTTTTAGCCATTGTATCGGATAATTTCCAATCCGCATGAGAAGCAAATCCTAGGAGCTGTGCTCTTTCTGAACGAAGTTTTAATATCTCGACAATTATAGAATTATTATCTTGAGCATTACGATTATCCCCTCTTTTTATAAACATTTTCCAGGCTTTTTCCCGTAAATCTCTATTAGATGCATACGTCAAGAAAGGTTCAACAGAGGAACGTGTATTTTCAATACACCCTAAACTGGTAAGCTTTCTTTCTTTTGATTTGGAAATAGCAGCATTTTTTAATTCATCTGACAAGCCATCTAAATCTGATTCGGTTTTTAATTCTAAATATTGATTGTTTTCCTCGGAAAGTAAATTTTGACTGAATTTTGTAAAAAGACCAGCCAATTTCTGATTGATTTCAGCAACCTTGACCTTATTCTCGACATTTAATTCCGCTCCTTTTCGAACAAAATCTTCGTAATATACATTTACGAGCCGCTGCTGTTCCTTGGTCATTTGTAATTTATCTTCGGAGTTATAAACCAAAGCAATACGTTTAAACAACTCTGAATTTTGTGTTATCTGATCTTCAAGGTTTGCTAATTTCGGTTCAAATTCATTTTCGACAGTTTCAAATTCAGGGCTACTCATATTAGAGCTATAAATTCCATACACCGCAAGAACTCTTGAAAGTCTTTTTCCTGCCTGCTCTAATGCTTCAAATGTATTTTTAAAATTTGCGCCTTCAGGATTATTGACGATAGCATTAATTTCATCTAGTTTTTCTTGTATTGCAAACTCCAAAGCCGGTTTAAAATCAGCTATTTTATAATTATCGAAAGCTGGCGCACCGTGGTTTTTCCCAACCCAATCTTGAAGTAACGGATTATTTTCAGCAGTAGTTAAAACATTTGTAACCATAGAAATATTTTTTTATTCGTAATAATATTGTGTAATATCAAATATACAGAAATTGAGATTTACATTCTGCTTTGTTTGGATATGAAATTCTTTTACCTATTTTTCTATTAATTTATATCTTTATTGAAAAATAATTTATGTTTCAATCCAAAAAAGACACCGTTTATGTAATTTTAGCCGGTATATTCATCACTAATGCAGTAGTGGCCGAATTGATTGGAGGCAAACTCATCTACGTCGGTCCTTACCTGATGAGCATTGGCATATTGCCCTGGCCTATTGTCTTTGTAACCACCGATTTAATCAATGAATACTTTGGACAAAAAGGAGTAAAAAAACTATCCCTTATCACTGCAAGCCTTATCGCCTACTGTTTTGTTTTGCTGTACTTCGCCTTAAAAATTCCTGCCGTAAAAGGCGAACATTTAGTAACCGATGCACAATTCAATGGCGTTTTCGGGCAAAGCATGTGGATCATCGTGGGTAGTATTACCGCCTTTCTAATTTCACAATTAATTGACGTTAGTATTTTTCACTTTTTCAAAAACAAAACCGGCAATAAAATGATTTGGTTACGAAGTACCGGTTCAACGGTTATATCGCAATTATTCGACAGTTTTATTGTATTGGGGATTGCCTTCTGGATGACGGGAAAAATCACTACCGAACAATATATTGCCTCGGCATTCACCGGATATTTTGTAAAATTGGTCATTGCTATTTTACTGACTCCCTTAATTTATTTAGGACATTCAATAATCGAAAAATACATCCATAACAAATAAATCATGGAAAACAAAACACGTTGCGCTTGGTGCGAAAAAGACGATTTATACCGAAAATACCATGACGAAGAATGGGGAATTCCTGTTTATGATGACGCTACATTATTTGAATTTTTAATCCTCGAAACCTTTCAGGCGGGATTGAGTTGGTACACCATTTTAGCCAAAAGAGAACATTTTCGTTTGGCTTTTGACAACTTCGATTATAAAAAAATAGCCCATTATCAAGAGGATAAAATCCAGGAATTATTGCTGAATCCAGGAATTATTAGAAATAAATTAAAAATCCGCTCGGCTGTATCTAATGCCATTGCTTTTATGAAAATACAGGAAGAATTTGGCAGTTTTTCCAAATACATTTGGGCATTTGTTGATGGGAAACCCATTGACAACAAACTACAAAGTCTCAAAGACATTCCCGCTACTACTCCTCTTTCAGATGCCATCAGCAAAGATTTAAAAAAGCATGGTTTTAAATTCGTTGGTTCCACCGTGGTTTATGCTCATATGCAAGCCACAGGAATGGTTAACGACCACATACAAAGTTGTTGGACAAGAAATTAGCATTCAAAAATCACAAAAAAATATTTTAGACACCAACATTTAACTTTAAATTCTAAACTTTAAACCAATAAATCCACTACATTTGTCGCTCACTTTAGGGGTGTCTACAAATGTAGGCTGAGATTTTACCCTCTGAACCTGATCTAGTTCATACTAGCGTAGGGAAAAGTAAGATGACTTCCACAGTCCCATTTTTGGGCACTTTGTAGCCATTCCTAAAGTATAATTTACACTAAATTGTAACGGAATGGAACTAAAAATCAACAACCAAATCAAACAATTTCAAGCAGATGTGCTAAGCATTCAAGCATTGCTCGATATTGAAATTCCCCAAAAACAAAATGGCATTGCTGTAGCCATAAACAGTAACGTAATTCCAAAATCCAATTGGAATAGCCAGCTTGTATCCGAAACTGACGATATTTTAATTATCTCCGCTACACAAGGCGGTTGATTTTATTTAAAAATTAAATGATTGAAAGATTTAAAGATTTTGTTTGACGACAAATAAAATAATCATTCAATTTTTTAATCCTTCAATCTTTCAATTAAAAGAATCTTTCAATTAAAAAAATATGACAAACGAAGAACAAATATCCAGACAACCTTTTCCGAATTCGACTAAAGTATATATCGATGGTGAAATCCACCCGATAAAAGTCGCTATGCGCGAAATCAAATTATCCGACACCAAACTTTCTAAAGGTGGCGTTGAACAAAATCCTCCAGTAACTGTTTACGATACTTCAGGTCCTTATACCGACCCAAATATCGAAATCGACGTTAGAAAAGGATTGCCTCGCATCCGTGAACAATGGATTTTAGACCGTAATGATGTAGAAGAATTAACCGAAATTACTTCTAACTACGGTAAAGAACGCTTGAATGACGAAAAACTAAATCATTTGCGTTTTGAATATTTACACAAACCGATGCGTGCTAAAAAAGGAGCTAATGTTTCTCAATTGCATTATGCTAAAAAAGGAATCATCACTCCCGAAATGGAATACATTGCCATTCGTGAAAACCAACGCATCGAGCAATTAGAAAACCAAACCAAAGCGATGCAATGCCAACACCCAGGACATAGTTTTGGAGCCAATACACCAAAAAGCAAAATTACAGCCGAATTTGTATGTAGCGAAATTGCAGCCGGTCGTGCCATTATCCCTAACAACATCAACCACCCGGAAAGTGAGCCAATGATTGTAGGGCGTAATTTCTTGGTAAAAATCAATGCCAACATTGGTAACAGTGCCGTGACTTCCTCTATCGAAGAAGAAGTAGAAAAAGCAGTTTGGGCTTGCCGTTGGGGAGCTGACACCATTATGGATTTATCTACCGGTAAAAACATCCACGAAACCAGAGAATGGATTATCCGTAACTCTCCGGTGCCTATTGGAACGGTGCCAATTTACCAAGCTTTGGAAAAAGTAAACGGAATTGCCGAAGACTTGACTTGGGAAGTTTTCCGTGATACTTTAATTGAACAAGCGGAACAAGGAGTATCTTATTTCACCATCCATGCCGGAGTTTTATTGCGTTATATTCATTTGACAGCCAATCGCGTGACCGGAATTGTTTCCCGTGGCGGTTCCATCATGGCTAAATGGTGCTTATTCCACCACAAAGAAAACTTCTTGTACACACATTTCGAAGAAATCTGTGAAATCATGAAACAATACGACGTGGCTTTCTCACTAGGGGATGGCTTGCGTCCAGGTTCTATTGCCGATGCGAATGATGCGGCTCAATTCGCCGAATTAGAGACTTTAGGCGAACTGACAAAAATTGCCTGGAAACACGATGTTCAGGTATTTATCGAAGGACCGGGTCACGTGCCAATGCACATGATTAAAGAGAATATGGACAAGCAATTGGAACATTGTTCTGAAGCGCCTTTTTACACTCTTGGGCCATTAACCACTGATATTGCTCCGGGTTATGACCATATTACTTCGGCTATTGGGGCAGCAATGATTGGTTGGTACGGTTGTGCAATGTTATGTTATGTAACTCCAAAAGAACACCTTGGTTTACCAAATAAAAAAGACGTAAAAGACGGAGTAATCACTTATAAAATATCAGCTCACGCTGCCGACTTAGCCAAAGGACATCCTGGTGCACAATACCGCGATAATGCTTTGAGTAAAGCACGTTTTGAATTCCGTTGGGAAGATCAATTCAACTTATCGCTAGATCCGGATACAGCCCGTGAATTTCACGACGAAACCTTACCAGCTGATGGTGCCAAAGTAGCCCATTTCTGTTCGATGTGCGGACCTAAATTCTGCTCTATGAAAATATCACAGGAAATTCGTGATGTAGCCGAAGCAGAAAAAGGCATGCAAGAAAAATCAGAGGAGTTTGCAGAAATGGGTAAAGAGATTTATGTTTAAAAAGAAACAAGAGGCAAGAAAAAAGATTAGTTAACATACAATTTTCTTTCTTCTTGTTTCTTACTTCTATTTTATAAAATTAGAAAAATGATAATCATATCCAATCCAATTGCGCTAGCAAATGAAATCAGCACAATCCATTCTCTTTTTGAGGAAGGAATGGAGTTATTCCATATTCGAAAGCCCAACTTTTCTGAAGAGGAAATGAAAGCTTTTGTGGCTGCAATTGGATTGGAATTTAGAAATCGGTTAGTTTTACACCGTTACCGTAATCTAGCAGAAAATTTTGGAATAAATCAGCTTCATTTTTCTTCAACAAATAGACCTGATAACTTTCAAAAAGCCCAAGGTTTTTCAATATCTACTTCAACACATTCAATCGAAGAATTTAATGCGTTGTCTGAAGCTATTGATTATGCTTTTTTAAGTCCTGTCTTCAAAAGTATTTCCAAAGAAAATTATGAACCCAATGTAAACTGGTCGACCGAAATAAAAAAGAGAAGCAATTTTAAGACTAAACTCATCGGTTTAGGCGGAATAGATCCTAAGAACATCAATCAGGCTTTGCAATTTGGTTTTGATGATGTAGCACTTTTAGGAACCATTTGGAACGGTAACAAGCCAATCGAAAATTTTAAAATATGTCAGCAAATCGTCCGTTCGTATTAAGTATCGCAGGCTTTGATCCTTCAGCGGGTGCGGGAGTTTTGGCCGATGTCAAAACATTCGAGCAACATCGAGTACATGGTTTTGCCATTAATACAGGTAATACCATTCAAACCGAGAGCGAATTTTTCGAAATGCAATGGACAACACTTGATTTTGTTTTGCGAAGCATTGAAGTTCTATTTCAAAAATATGCCATAAAAGCTGTAAAAATCGGGATTGTTCCTTCATTAGAATACCTAAAAGAAATTATTTTTATGATAAAAAAACTTTCGTCAACAACAAAAATAATTTGGGATACTGTATTAAAATCAACAACCGATTTTAGTTTTTTAAATATCCGGCATCAATCTGTTTTGATAGAAATACTCCAACAAATTGACTTGATTACACCTAACTATAACGAGATAATACAATTAGCTCCAACAGAAAAAAAGGCCGATGTAACTGCTCAAAAACTTTCTAAATATTGTGCTATTTTACTCAAAGGAGGCCATAATCCGGAAGAAACAGGCGTTGATTATTTATACACTGAAACCGCCAATTTCAGGCTTTTGCCAAACAACAATCTGGTTTTTGAAAAACACGGCTCCGGCTGTGTATTATCCTCAGCCATTACCGCGAATATCGCCTTGGGACAAGACCTAAAAACGGCTTGTAACAATGCCAAAAGATATATCGAAACGTACTTAGCGTCTAACCCAACTCAATTAGGATATCATTATGTATAACAAATTACAATACATTTCGCAAGGAAGCAGCATCCAAGAACAACTGGACAATATTCATAAAGCCTTGGATAACGGCTGTTCCTGGATACAATTGCGATTCAAAACCAATGATCAAAAGGAACTTTACCGTTTAGCCGAATCTGCTAAAATAGCATGTGATGAATACATGGCTGATTATATCATCAATGACAATGCCCATTTAGCCAAAGAAACAGATGCTGACGGCGTACATTTAGGCCTGACTGACATGAGCATAGTAGAAGCCCGAACCATTTTAGGACCAACAAAAATCATTGGAGGAACAGCAAATACTTTTGAACATGTGCTCCAGAGAGCGGCTGAAAATTGCGATTATATCGGTTTGGGACCTTTTCAATTTACTACTACCAAACAAAATCTGAGTCCAATTTTAGGACTGAAAGGTTATTGCTCCATCATAGAACAAATGAAAAATTATGGTATCAAAATACCTATTTATGCCATCGGAGGTATTGGTTTGTATGATATAGACAGTCTAATGACCACCGGAATTCATGGTATAGCGGTTTCGGGTTTGATTACACAAAGCGAAAACCCATCAACACTTATTACTCAACTTAACTACAACTTATATGTCAGCATTTAAAATAGGAGACAAAAACTTTGAATCCCGTTTGTTTTTAGGAACGGGAAAATTCGGTTCGCATCAACAAATGGAAGAAGCTATTTTGGCTTCCGCAAGTGAATTAGTGACCGTTGCCCTGAAACGCATCGATTTAGAAACCGAAACAGACGCCATTTTATCCCACCTCAAACATCCGCACATTCATTTATTACCTAACACTTCCGGGGCACGAAATGCCAAAGAAGCCATTTTTGCAGCACAATTGGCCCGGGAAGCTTTAGAAACGAATTGGCTCAAACTGGAAATCCATCCCGACCCAAAATATTTGATGCCAGATGCTATTGAAACTTTAAAAGCCACCGAAGAACTGGTTAAATTAGGATTTATCATTCTGCCTTACATTCATGCCGATCCTGTTTTATGCAAACGCTTAGAAGATGCAGGAACCGCCGCCGTGATGCCTTTAGGTTCCCCAATTGGTACCAACAAAGGATTAAAAACCATCGACTTTCTGGAAATTATCATTGAACAAAGTAAGGTTCCGGTAATTGTTGATGCAGGAATTGGGGCTCCATCTGATGCGGCAAAAGCCATGGAACTGGGTGCGGATGCCGTTTTAGTCAATACAGCCATATCCGTAGCCGGAAACCCGAAATTGATGGCGGAAGCTTTTAAGGAAGCCGTAATTGCTGGCCGAAAAGCTTACGAAGCCAAACTGGGACAGCAATACAAGAATGCAATGGCATCAAGTCCGTTGACGGCATTTTTATATGAGTAAAATATTTTAAATGGCACACAGATTTTGCCGATTTACGTAGATGAAATTAATATTACATTAAAAAATCTGTGAAATTTACAGAATCTGCATACAAAAAACAGCATATTCTTTTGCGGTAAAAAACACAATCCAATGAGAACATTTAAATCCGTTTTTGAACAATACGACTGGGAAACCATTAAGACTAAAATATACAACACTTCTGCCTCAGATGTCGAACGTTCTTTAGCCAAAATCAAAAGAAATCTCGATGATTTTCTGGTATTGATTTCGCCGGCAGCCCAACCTTATTTAGAGCAAATGGCGCAGATAAGTCATGAATTGACCAAAAAAAGATTTGGTAAAACAATTCAGATGTATGCCCCGTTGTACTTAAGCAACGAATGCCAAAACATTTGTACCTATTGCGGTTTTAGCCTGGATAACAAAATCAAACGAAAAACGCTTACCGATTCAGAAATAAAACTCGAAGCCGAAGCTTTGAAAAAAGCAGGTTTTGACCATGTTTTATTGGTTACCGGAGAAGCTAATTACACCGTAAACATCCATTATTTCCTAAATGCTATTGAACAAATCAAAAAGGATTTTTCGATTATTTCGGTAGAGGTACAACCCCTTTCCACCGAAGAATACGAACAATTGCATCAGGCGGGAGTGTATTCAGTTCTAGTGTATCAGGAAACCTATCATAAGGAAGTTTACAAACAATACCACACCAAGGGCAAAAAATCTAATTTTGATTTCCGTTTGGAAACGCCCGACAGGGTGGGCTCAGCGGGAATTCATAAAATAGGATTGGGCGTTTTATTAGGATTGGAAGATTGGCGCACCGACAGTTTTTTCAATGCCCTACATTTGGATTATTTGCAAAAAACCTATTGGCAAACCAAATACACGGTTTCTTTCCCCCGATTGCGTCCCGCTGAAGGCGTCATCAAACCCAACTTTATCATGGATGACAAGGATTTAACCCAGCTCATCTGTGCGTATCGCTTGTGGAATGAAGATGTAGATATTTCGTTGTCCACACGGGAGAACGAAAAATTCCGCAATCATATTATCCCGATTGGCATCACCAGCATGAGTGCCGGTTCTAAAACCAATCCTGGAGGCTATGTGGTTGACCCGCAATCATTAGAACAATTTGAAATTAGTGACGAACGCTCTTCTTTTGAAATTGCAACGATCATTTCCAAGAGTGGATACGAACCGGTTTGGAAAGATTGGGATAAAAGCTATACGATATAGATTAACTAGTAAGCATACAAAATAATGAGTGTTATACAAGATTTTTTACGATACAATCGCCAAGTGATGCTGCCCGAAATTGGGGATTCAGGACAGGAAAAACTCAAAAAAGCCAAGGTATTGGTGATTGGCGCAGGCGGATTAGGCTGTCCCGTTTTACAATACATAGCCCCAGCAGGTGTAGGAACCATTGGGATTGTAGATTTTGACAAAATAGAAATCCATAATCTTCATCGCCAAATTTTATATACTGAAGACCAAATTGGATTACCAAAAGCAACAACAGCAAAAGCAACTATTGAAAAACTAAATCCGCTAATCAAAGTCTTAGCTTTCGAAGAAAAACTAACCGTTGAAAATGCTTCCAGAATTATTGCTGATTTTGATATTGTAGTCGATGGTTCGGACAATTTTAGTACCCGTTATTTAGTCAATGACACTTGCGTGACTCTTGGAAAAACCTTGGTTTATGGTAGTATCTTAGGCTTCGAAGGACAAATAGCTGTTTTTAATCATCAGGGAAGTAAAAATTTGCGTGATTTATTTCCTGAACCACCTAATCCTAAAGATGTCCCTAATTGTAGTTTTAACGGCGTGTTAGGCACTTTGCCGGGAATGATTGGAACCATGATGGCTCACGAAACCTTGAAACTGATTATTGGTTTACCGAGTTTGAAAAATGAATTGGTACTTTATAAAACTTTGGATTGGAGTTTTGTGAAGTTGAATTTTTAGTTTTTTTGGAACACCGATTGGAGAAATTTAAAAAAGGCACACTGGTTCTTCTTTGCCCCAGATGGAAGTAAAAAGCCCGGACTGAAAAAAATATTTTTTCCAGACAGAAAAGAGCAACCGGCAGGAAGTTCCTTTTATGACTTTGGAAAAAAAGTTTTTTGAAGGAGGACTTGTAACGAACAGCTGGATTAGGCGTTACTCTTTATTTTTCAGAATCTCCATAAATTCATCGCGTTCAATTTCGCGACAGCCCAAACTTTCCAAATGAGGATTATAAACCTGACAATCCAACAGTTTATAATCCTTATTTTTTAATTTCTCTACTAAAGCAATAAAAGCTACTTTGGAGGCATTCGACACTTTAGAAAACATACTTTCCCCGCAAAATATATGTCCTAAATCAACACCATACAATCCACCAACGAGTTCATCTCCCTGCCAAACTTCGACTGATTTTGCCCAACCCAAATCATGAAGCGCACAATAGGCCTCAATCATGTCGTTGGTAATCCAAGTTCCGTTTTGACCGTCGCGCTTTATTTGTTGACAATTGGAAATTACATCCCTGAAATTCCGGTTGAAAGTCACTTTTAAAATATTCCTGTTCAAAATATTCCTCATACTTTTGGAAATAATCAGTTCGTCCGGAAACAACACCATTCTGGGATCAGGAGACCACCAGGTAATGGGTTCCCCGTCTTCAAACCAAGGAAAAATACCGCTCTTATAGGCCAATTGTAAACGTTGTGGTGATAAATCACCGCCCAAGGCAATAATCCCTGTAGCATGCGTTTGATTCACCGGCGGAAAAAATAAAGTCTCAGATAAATAATACATATATTTAAAAACTAAAATACAAATCTATAACCCTAAATTTGACATTACTAAATTACGCTAAAAAAATATGGTGAAAAAGTACTCCTTCTTAATCCTTCATTTACTTTTCTTTCTGTCAACATTCGGCCAACAGTCTGACTCATTGTTTGTACACAAGAAGATTAGCTATACATCTTACATCGTTCCAACACTATTAATTTCAGGAGGAACCTTACTCTTAAATTCGGAATATAACCATACGATACAAGAAAAATCAAACACTTTTTTTGGCAAAAATTTCCACTCTAAGGCGGACAATATATTTCCACTTATTCCTCTGGTACAAATATATACCGGGAAATATTTAGGTTTTAAACCTAAAAATGACATATTGCAACAAACTGTAAATATTGCCTTTGCCAATACCGCTACTTTAGTCGTAATTGAGGCTTTAAAGCACATTGTAAAAAAACAAAGACCGGACCAATCTGACGATTTAAGCTTTCCATCGGGCCATACCGCAATCGCATTCACGAATGCTTCTTTACTGTATTATGAATACAAAGATTCTAATTTGTGGTATGCCAGCAGCGGATTTTTGTTTGCCACCGCAACCGGGGTTTTTAGGATGGCCAACAACAGGCATTACACCTCGGATGTACTGACCGGTGCCGGAATCGGATTGCTGTCCGGAGTATTGGCCTCACGTTGGAATCCTTTTCAGTCCTTAAAATTAGGAAAAAACAAAAAAACAGCTGCTTTAATTTATCCACAAATTGGCCATCAGATTGGACTTGGATTGGTTCTTAGACCCCAATAAAACCAAAGTTAATTTCAAAAAAATAGCCCTGAAAAAATTTCAAGGCTATTTTTTTTAACTGATTCATTTATTTAGAACGGTAAATCATCCGGTTCGTCTTCATTAAGATTGGTTGCCGGAGCAAAAGTCTGAGCAGCCGGCATAGGCGCTGCAGCTGCTGGAGCATCAGCCACTAGTTTTTCAATTCTCCAACCTTGGATACTGTTGAAAAAACGGGTTTCCCCTTGTGGATTAACCCACTCTCTTCCCCTTAAATTGATAGAAACTTTTACAGGATCACCAATAGCATAGTTATTTAATAAATCGCATTTGTCTTGAGTAAACTCAATCAAAATATGTTGAGGGTATTGCTCGTCTGTTGTAACAACTAATTCTCTCTTTTTAAATGATGCACTCACTTGTTGTTCTGGATTAACAACTCTAATTTTTCCTGTAACTTCCATCTTCGTTATTTTAATTGTTATTTTATTTTTATGGGTAAGAGGTCTTTCCACAAAGAAAGAACATCATTATCATTCAAGTATTCAAGCTTCCAATAGCCTTTAACTCTAATAATCAGTCGCTTTAAACTGCTTATACAGAAAAATTCCGTTTTACAAATATAGTAACTTCTTCTTTTTAGACAAGGTTTTGATGATACCTAATTTTGAAAAAAGTATAAACTCCAAAAAAGACTTGATACGAAAACAATCCTGTATATATTTCGTTATATTTATACTTCAAAATTTCATTTATGCAGTTTTCCGAAAGAAAAAATACCGGCCGTTGGATTATCATCTTTGCCTCTTTTTTAATTATCTCTTTAATCCTTTGGAACACCTATACTTTTTTTCAAATCTTTAAAAATGAAGAAAGGCTCAAAATGAATCTTTGGGCGAATGCACAAAAAACACTCATCAATGCCGGAGCAAATACCGATGTGGAACTTCCGTTACAAATATTCAGCAACAATACCTCCATTCCCATTATTCTTACCGAAAATGACAGCATTATAAATACGGTGAACATTGACGATGCAATCATAAAAGACAAACATAAATCGGCTGATTTTTTATTCAAATTAAAAAATGAAAACGATCCGATTGTTATTGAATATGCCCCGAGAAAATTTCAAAAATTATACTATGGAAACTCCGCTTTACTCAACAAACTTAAATATTACCCCATAGCATTATTACTCATTATTGTACTCTTTAGCGCGTTAGTCTACAACTTTTACAGAAGTACCAAAATGGCCACCCAAAATAAACTTTGGGCTGGAATGGCGAAAGAAACAGCACATCAAATTGGCACTCCGCTGTCATCCTTAATTGGTTGGGTAGAAATTCTGAAAGCCGAAAACGTGGAAGAATCGACCACCAAAGAAATTGAAAATGACATTCAACGGTTACAGACCATCACGGATCGTTTTTCTAAAATTGGCTCAAAACCAATTCTCGAAAATAAAGACATCGTTACCGAGACTAAACAATCTTTTGACTATCTGCAATCCCGGTTTTCCAAACAGGTAGAATTTACGTTTGAAAGTACAGCCTCGCCGATTTATGTACTACTGAATCCTACTTTACACGGATGGACGATAGAAAACCTGGTTAAAAATGCCATTGACGCCATGAAAGGCAAAGGAAAAGTGAGTTTACAAATAGAACAAGACCATGAACTGGTAAAAATAAACGTGACCGATACCGGAAGTGGTATTCAAAAAAATCATTTCAAAAGTGTTTTCGAACCGGGATTTACCACCAAAAAAAGAGGATGGGGATTAGGACTTTCGTTAACAAAAAGGATTGTGGAAGAATACCATAAAGGAAAAATTAAAGTCTTACATTCTGAAATAGGAAAAGGAACTACGATGCAACTCAGTTTTAAAAAGGCCAATTAGTTCACCGGTATTCCATACCAACTGATCTTAGTAAACATCGTTTTTCTGCCTAATTTGGACTTACTTAAATATTGATTTACAAATTGAACATGCTCTTCAGCTTGAGCCAAACCATCATTAATCCCTTTTTTTATAGCATTTAGATTAGACATATTTTCATTTCCAACATTTCCAACCGTATAAATAGCCTCTTGGCATTTTGCCAATTGATCCCTCGGAATTTGTATCATACTTTTAATCTCTTCATCTGCAAGTGTAGGCTTGAATTTTTTATTTCTGTAAAAAATAAAATCATTTAACAACACGATGGCCTGATTGTAATCATTAACGATGGCATTAAGTTTATCAATATTGGAATTCTGTCTTAAATAGGCTAAATTTTTCTTCTTACCCTCTAATCGTTCTGCAATCAAAGGATTTTTTACCCCATTTTTTTCCATTCTTTTTATGGTCTCGACCAGTTTGTCTGTTTCAGAAAAATTATCGTATCGAGCTATTTCACTCTCAAAATCAAAGTATTTTTTTGATTTATCGACTTGAATTTTTCCTTCATAAAACTCCTGATTGGTGATAGGATAATTCAAAAACTGCCATAAATAATCGAAAGGAATATGGGACGAAATACTTGTGCCGGGAGTAACCTTAAAATAAATATTATTTATCTTTTTTACAAAACCTCCATTATAGATACTTCCGGAACCCCAGGTTGGGTCAAACAAATACCATTTGTTATCAATTTTCGCAGCACACCAGGCATGAGACAAACGATCTATTTTCCCGTTTTGTTTGGTATATCCCTGGACGATATACGATTGAAACCCCAGCAAATGGGCAATTTCATTAAAGACCTCCGCATAATGAATGCAAACGCCTTTTTTGGTTTTTAAGGCTTGGTCTATTTTTTCCTGGGAAGTTCCAGCAGCGTTACTATTGAACATATTATCAGTATCATAACTTATCGTATTGGCTGTCCAATAAAAAACGGCACGGATTTTATCGGTTTCGGTTTGAAAATTTGACTGAATGTATTGGGCCACTCCTGCTGTAGAAATACTGGAACTGGGCGTAATCTGATTCATTCGTCTGTCGACCAGGGAATAATCCACTGGTTTATTTTGACCTAAAACAAGAATGGTAAAAAAGAAAGAAAAAAGTAAAAAGGTACTTTTCATGGAATACAATTATACTATAAAAAACGCATGTAACGGATTTATATTGTTTAACCAATCCGGTAAATACATACTACTCTTTATAAATTTTCTTGAATCTTTTTGGCTAACGTTTCGAATTCTTCTTTGCTTAACGCTACTTTTTTCTGGAACCGAATATCATCCATAGTATTTAATGGAATTAAGTGAACGTGTGCATGAGGAACTTCAAGTCCTATTACGCTCATGCCGATCCTTTCACACGGAACTGTTTTCTCTAAGGCTATGGCGATTTTTCTGGAAAAATGCATTAACCCTAAATAATGCGCTTCATCCATGTCAAAAATCTTGTCGATTTCGAATTTAGGAATACAAAGCACATGTCCTTTCGCATTGGGATTTATATCCAGAAAAGCGAAATAATTTTCATCCTCGGCTATTTTATAACACGGAATTTCGCCTTGTATAATTTTAGTGAATATAGAACTCATTTTATTTATGAATTTAGCCCTTCGTTTCTCGACTGCGCTCGAGATGACACGATCAGGGTGACGTTTGTATTTTTTAAAACACTAGTCCTAGTCTCTGGAAATTTCTAAAATTTCAAATTTCAAGATACCATTGGGCACCTTAATCTCAGCTACCTCACCTACTGATTTACCTAACAATCCTTTTCCTATAGGAGAAGTAACAGATATTTTTCCGGTTTTCAAATCAGCCTCACTTTCGGCAACTAAAGTATATTTCATTTCCATGGCGTTGGCCTGGTTTTTAATTTTCACACTGGACAAAACCAAAACCTTCGACAGATCAAGATTTGACTCGTCAATCAATCTGGCATTGGCATGAATTTCTTCCAATTTGGCAATTTTCATTTCCAACATCCCTTGTGCTTCTTTGGCCGCATCATACTCTGCATTCTCAGACAAATCACCTTTATCTCTGGCATCGGCTATATCCTGTGAGGCTTTTGGACGCATCACTGTTTTCAAATAATCTAATTCTTCTCTTAATTTCTTTAATCCTTCTGCGGTGTAATAAGATACTGTGCTCATAACTTCATCATTTATATAAAATAGAAAAAATCCCATCAGGACGGGATTTCTTTCCACAAAGATAGTATATTTTTTTATAGTCTATAATTATATGTTAATCATATAATATTTCAAATGTAAATAAATTAAATTTGTTTCGCTAATACTTTTACCATTAAAAAACATGAAAAAAATTATCTTATTATTCCTCATCACAGTATCGTTTTCTTCCTGTTCAGACAATGGTTTCAATAACAATAATCCTTATTTACCCAACTATACTTTTACGGCAGACATCAATTTGAGTTTACCGGCCTATTCCAACCTTAAATATGTGAGTAATGCGGTTTATTATTCGGCAGCCGGCGTCAAAGGAATTTATATTTTTAATACCGGAAGTGGTTATAATGCTTTTGACGCAGCCTGTCCCAATCAGGCAATAAGCAGCTGCTCCACTATGACACTCAACGGAATCAATCTCATTTGTCCTTGTGACAATCAAGAATACAGTTTATTTACCGGACAGGGAAAACTTCAATACCCGCTGAAACAATATCGTGTAGAAGTTAGCGGAAATTCACTGCGGGTATATAATTAAAATCAAGAAGCCTGAAAATGATTTTCAGGCTTCTTGATTTTAATCTGTCAATTAGAACTTCAGCGTCAATCCGGCTAAGAAATTGATTCCTGCCTGCGGATAATAGCCAGCCCCTTCAATTGTCTTAATTTGGTTTGGGTTTGTCCAATTATCATCATAGGTATAAAAATAACCATTAGACTCATATTTATAGTCAAAAATATTATTTATTAAACCAGACAACAAGATAGATTTAAAAACGGATTTGGGTTTAATTTCATAAGAAACACTCAAATCATTCACAAAATAAGCACTCAATTTAGAGGTTTCAGAATCGATATTCCCCATATACTGTTCTCCAACAAATTTTGACAATAATGAAAGTTGAAGGTTTTTCACAGGCATATAGGTCACACTGTTCGCCGCAATAAAATCAGGAGAAAAAGCAATATTGGTACTCCCTAAATTGGTTACTACACCGTCTCTTTGAAATTTAAACTCTTTATTTTTATTGGCACTAATGGTAACATTCGGTCGGATAACTACTTTATCCAATATGGCAACAGTCGCATCGAGCTCGACTCCTAAGCGGTAACTGTCTCCACTATTCTCACGAATAGGACTTCCTACCTCATCCAACTCTCCAGTCAGGATCAATTGGTCTTTATAAGCCATATAATAAATATTGGCATTCCATTTGACCTTAGGCGCAGTATGTCTTAATCCTAACTCAAAATCGTTTAACTTTTCCGGTCTTGGACTTCCATTTTCATAATCAGTTCTGTTGGGTTCGCGATTCGCTCTGGCATAGGAAAAATACAATTTGTTATTGCTATTGATATCATAATTCAACCCTGCTTTTGGATTGAAAAAATTGAAATTATCATTTACAACACCTGTTTCAGGGCTATCCGCTTTGTAGTGTACGTTTCTAATTTGCAAATCCCCAAACAAACTAACCTTGGCACAAACCTGAAAATTGGCTTTGGCAAAAAGATTCCCATCTGTTTTGGTCGCAAAATCTTGATAATACGGGTATCCTAATTCACTCTGAGACGCAAAACGAGCCCAAATCACTCTTCCAAAATGATCTCCTTCATATTTATTATAACCTCCTCCAAAAATAAAATCTAATTTTTCAGCCTTGTAATTAGCCGAGAATGTAGTACCATAAAAATCATTCTGCAACCATTTTTGACGCACTAAATCGGTAGACGTAATTGTTCCAACAGACAATAAACCATAATCCGAAAAGGCTTGATCTTCTTGATATTCTTCATAATACCCTTTCCCTCTGGTATAATGAAAAGCCAAATTCGTATTCCAATTAGTGGCTATTTTTTCATTCCAATGCAATTGAAAATGATCCTGTTGGTAATTATCTGTTTCATTTTGATAAAAACGGGTATTCCCACTAACATCAGTAAACATTCCGGCAAAATTAAATGTTCGATCCGTTACCAATGTTTCCGGATCAACTCCGTACCAGGCTTGATACGTTTTTTCTTTTCCTCCAAAAACCAAAGCTTTTATCAAGGTCGATTTCCCTGCATAAGTCCCTTGCAAGAAATAGGATTTCAAATCAGACGTTGCCCGATCGATATAACCATCTGAATGCAACACCGATAAACGCCCTGCAATTTCAAAATGATCATTCATCAGTCCGGTACTGAATTTCACGGTATGTTTTCGGGTTTTAAAACTTCCGAACGAATTGGAAATTTCCCCATTACCTTCTTTCGAATAAGCATCGGTCAACATATTTAAACTTGCTCCGAAAGCTCCCGCTCCGTTAGTGGACGTTCCCACCCCACGTTGCAATTGCAAACTCTCTACCGAAGACGCAAAATCAGGCATGTTTACCCAATAGGTTCCATGGCTTTCTGAATCGTTATAAGGAATCCCGTTGATGGTTACATTCACCCGGGTCGCATCACTTCCTCGCACTCGAATCCCGGTATAACCTACTCCATTTCCAGCATCAGAAGTGGTCACAACTGATGGCAAAAAGTTCATCAAAATAGGAATGTCCTGGCCAAGATTGCGAGGTGCAATTTCTTTTTTGTCTAAATTGCTAAAACTCACCGGTGTTTTTGCAGTAACACGAACCGCTGAAACCAGCACCTCATCGAGTTGATTTATTTTGGTGGTGTCTTGTTGCTTCTCTTGTGCGACAGAAAATAGAGAAAAGAAAATAGAAAACAGACCGATTGATTTTGCCTTTGTACTTTTCAAATAAGATATAGTGCTCATCCGTAAAATGATTACGAATAAAAGGGGGAATTATTCTTTTGTTAAATTAATAAATGATTTGATCTGACAAATAAGTGATGGAATCACCGTTTTTCATCATTATTTCCCTTGACAACATTACTCGTCCAGGTTCGTTGGGTATAATCTCAGCTTTATTCTGAACCTGTTTCAGAATCTGAAATAAATTCAGATTTAAGCACCCCTTTGAGATGGCACAAAGATAGTTCTTTTGTCTAAAGTTAAAAAGCTAAAGTTAAAATTTTCTTAAAACCTAAAAATCCGGCTTTCTTCTATTCTTCTTAATCTCTGAGACATTCTTTTTATCCTTGATTCGTTTTCTGATAACCGATTTGGGAATTTTTGTCGGTTTTCGGTGTTTTGGAACTACCAATCCCTTTTTAATCAGTTCCAAAAACCGCTTGGTTACGATTTCCTTATTTTTCAATTGACTTCGATCTTCATCGCAATTTAGGATCAACACTAAATCTGTCGTTAACCTTGAGGCCAAATTCTTTTTCAACAATTCTTTTTCCTCATTAGTTAAAGCCTTTGAGCTTTTCAAATCAAAAGTCAACACCACTTTAGAGGAAACCTTATTTACATTCTGTCCTCCGGCGCCACTACTTCGTACCGCTTTATATTGAAGTTCGGATAACAGGTCTAAATTTTCCAAATTTTTCTTCGTTGATGGGGTGCTTTCAATAAATCATTTACTGTTTTCACCGGATTAAAGGTAATCAAAGGCACTTCGACAAAAAGTGTTATCCAATTGGCCATGGCGCCATTCCACAATCCCGGTAATTCATAGGCTTTTACTGTTTTCCCTGCGGTGTTTTTTTCAACAATAAAACCGCTGTTATGATCTATAAACTGAGCCAAATCAAACTTTTCCCCTTTATAATTTTTTAATCCGCAAACTAAATCCACCGGATTAAAATGAGTGGCATCTGCCATAATCCGAACTTGTTCCTCGTTACTCAAATCTACCTGCGAAGATTCTACTATTTGCAACGAAATGGTATTATTTTCATTTTTTATCCAAAATGGCCCTCCACCAGGTTCCCCTTCATTCTTTACCATTCCACAAACCCGGATCGGTCTATCCAATGCCTTTTTTATGGTATTTATTTTATCTTCAAAAGACAACACCTCAAAACCTTCTGCTATGTTTGCGTGTAATTTTTCTTTCAAGAAAAGGATTACCTCATCAAAATGTTCCTGTTGTAATGAATTGGATTCAATTTCTTTTAAATAACTAAAAACCTGATGTTGCATTTCGACCAGAATCCCAGCCAATGCTTTTTTATACAAGGCAATAATCTCGTTATTGTTTTGAATTACATTGTCAATGTTTTTTATAAAAATGATATCCGAATCCAACTTGTTTAAATTCTCTATCAACGCACCGTGTCCTCCGGGTCTGAAAACCAATTCCCCAATTTCATTTCTAAACGGAGTATTGGAAGGATTTACAGCAATGGTATCGGTACTTTTGTTCTGATAGGAATAACTTATCGTAATGGTAGTTTTCGCCTCCTCCTCCACTTTAGTCTTCACCGAATTGATTATATGTTCAAATTGGGTCTGATGCCCTTCGCTAACCGTAAAATGCAAATATGATTTTCCGTTAGCCGTCGCATAATACCCGCACTCATAAAGATGTTCTTCGATAGGCGTCGCCACATTCTCGGCATATTTATGAAAAGGCAAAATCCCTTTGGGCTTATTGGCATAATCAAAATACTCCGGAGACAACAGGAATTGGATAAAATAGTAATTTTTATAATCCCGCTCTAAGTCATCAAAATTTTCAATTTTTTCCAACAACTTCTTATACACTTTCTTGAAAAACGGAAACCGATCCATTCCCACAATAAAAACAGAAAGCTCGTTGTCTTTTTTACGGTTGATATACGCATTAATAGTTTCTTTTTCGATGTCAAATTCATTCAGGAACACGCTCAAAAACTTAAACATCCTCGAAGCGGCACCTGAGGCAGGGACAAATTTTTCCAGTTTTAAGTTGGATTTATTGGCATCAAAATAAGCGGCTTTTTCTTTTAAGCTATCATCAGATAGTTTTACAATTCCGTTGTTTAAAGTCGCCGGCGCGACCAAAATCGTTTTAGCAATCCCTTTTTTGAAGATTTCCAACTGTTTTTTAATATGTTCAAACGGAATGCCGTGTTCATAAATTTGAACAAAGTCACGAGAAGACAATCCTATTTTTTGGGCTTCTGTTAAATTATCCACTATGGTTATTGCTTTTTTCAACTGGGACTCCTTGTTTCCTGAAAGAACAACAAATGGTATTTGGAGGTTTTTTAAGGTTTTAACAACCTCCGAAACAGTTGTCACCGTTTCGTAATCCTCTAAAAAATCATTCTCGCAAAAAACTTCATTGCCCATAATAAACAGAAAATCAAAATCTTTTGTTCTTTTCGAAACTAAATCATAATGGACCTCCAAAAAATATTTGTCGGTATTTTCCTTTTTATAATAATCAGAAAGCGATGTAATTAATCCATTTTGATTTTTCTCCTCAGGATTAAAAAAGGCAATTGTCAACACTTTAGAAGTTCCTTTTTTTTGGGGCTGTTTAAGATTTTCTTCCATTCTAAATAACCGTATACGGCAATAATTGTAAATATTAAATATTGTAAACTTGTAAAAGTGTAGCCTTTTAAGAAATATAAAGGTATAGAAATAAAATCACCGACAATCCAAAATATCCAATTTTCAATTTTTCGTTTTGCCATCAACCACATCCCCACAAAAAAGATAGCAGTCAAAAAAGTATCTACATAATTATACCAATTCGTAAATTTATCAAAATACTGATACACCAAAAACACAAAAACTAAAGTTAAAATAAAAATAACAATGGCTATTTTATTCTCCTTTTTGGTTGCAACGGATATCGGAAATTCTTCAACTACCCCTTTCTTGCGTGACCAATGGTACCAGCCGTAAATACTCATGACAAAATAATACATATTGATCATGGAATCTCCCAGCAACTCCCATTTCCAAAGTAAATAGGCATAAATAAACGTGCTGACCAATCCTGTTGGAAAGACCAAAATATTGTCTTTCTTAGCATACCAGACACTCCACAAACCAAAAAAAACGGCGGTTAACTCCAGGATAATTTCTGATGTAGGATAGCCCGCATATTGAGAAAAAAAGCATTCAATCATTTAAGTTTTCGTTTAATGATTAAAAAAATCATTGTCTTTTTCAAAAGCCGTTCCGATAACCACCATATCGGCACCGGCATTATAGGCTTGTTGAATTCCCTGCAAATTTACGATTCCACCACCTACAATTAGGGGAATTTGTATATTTTGAGCCACTTTTTTAATCATTCCCAAAGGAACAGCCTGCAACGCCCCACTTCCTGCTTCCAGATAAATGAGTTTATGTCCTAACATTTCGCCCGCTTGTGCCGTATGAATCGCAAAATCGATGTTGGTTCTATCTAATGCCTTGGTCTGACTCACCCGTTCCACTGCCGTTTCTTTACCACTTTCGATGAGAATATAACCGGTGGAAATAATTTCGAGTTGGGTTTGTTTTAAAATCGGGGCTGCTTTTACCTGATGTACTATTAAATAATCGGGATTTCTACCTGAGATTAAAGACAGAAACAAAATAGCATCGGCTTCATCTGATATTTGCGACGGATTGCCTGGAAACAAAATGACAGGCAAGGTTATTTTTTGTTTTATTTGAAGGATTAATTCGTCGAGAATATCATTCTGAACATGACTCCCTCCAATAAAAATATGCGTCGCCGGCGATTGGTTGATTTTCAAAATTAAGTCACCGACATGTTCCAAAACCAATTTATCAGGATCTAATAGTATGGCCAATAGTTTTTTATTTTCTGTTTTGGCCTGGAGTATTTGACTGTATAGGTTCTGCTTCATAATGCCGTAAAAGTAAAAGTTTTTTTTAGGCCTAAAAACTATTTCGAATCAATTATATTTGTTAACCCATTCTAAATCATAAAAAACCAACCCATGATTGCTACTGAATTATTGGAGAAATATGGTGCGCTGAAAAAATCATTTCAAAAAGGGGCTACTATTTTTGAAGAAGGAAAACAGGCGAAACAATATTATCAAATACTTTCCGGGGAAGTAAAAATGAATAATTACAATGATGACGGCCGCGAATTTATTCAAGGTTTTTTCAGTCCGAATCAAAGTTTTGGGGAACCGCCTTTGTTTTTGAACCGACCCTACCCTGCCAATGCAATAGCCGTTGAGGACACTGAAGTACTCTGTATTTCAAAAAATGAACTGATGAAATTACTTAACGAAAACCCTTCGGTATCGATACAGATGATTGAAAATCTGGCGCATCGTCTGCATTATAAGTCGGTTATGGCAGCAGAAATATCCTCCCAGGAGCCCGAGCACCGGGTTTTACGACTCATCGATTATGCCATAGCCCATTTTAATTTCAAGAAAGAAGAAAACGGCTATCTCATTCAGTTTACAAGACAACAAATTGGTGATCTGACAGGGCTCCGGGTCGAAACCGTGATTCGCGCCATCAAATCATTAGAAAAAAAAGGAGCCCTCAAAATTATTAACCGAAAGGTTTATCGAGAAATCACTCCTTTATGATTTGAGTCATAAAACAACGCCCTTTTCCGTGGCTAACTTTGTCTCATTAAATTCAAATACTATGGGACTTTATACAAACACTTTTGAAACTTTTGACAAAAATTTTATTGGCTTTGCCACTTTAGCCATTCTGGGGCAAAGCTGTATTGGCGGTGCCGCTGCCATGAGCGTACTCACAAACGGAACCTCTATCGGGCAAATGGCCCAATTAAGTATTATTGTTTTAATCTGTATGATTACCAACACGTCTATACTGGCACAGATGAGACATAAAGTTATTTTTAATCTTGTAGTTAGCAGCACGCTTACCAGCCTCATAATTATTGCTTTGAATGCTTTATAATGATAAAAAAACAAATTGAAAACCGGGAAGATATTGCTCTTTTAGTTCGTTCTTTTTACACCAAAATAAGGGCCGATGCTGAAATCGGTCACTTTTTCAATGAGAAAGTTACGGACTGGAAGGACCATTTAGAAAAGTTAACCGATTTTTGGGAAACCAACCTATCCGCTGTCAAAAAATACAAAGGCAATCCACTGGAAGTACACAATGAAGTAGACATTTATTTTCATCATACCATCACTGCTAATGTATTTGGTATTTGGCTTAACCTGTGGTTCGCAACCCTGGACGAACTTTTTGAAGGGGAAAATGTTGCCATCCTGAAAAGAAGGGCCCGCAAAATGGGAACTTTTTTGATGGTGAGTATATTTGAAAACAGACCTAAAATTCAGAAGCCCTAGTTTATTTTTGGTGTACTCAAGACAGATGAAAGAAATGCACATAGGTTTCTAACTGTCAAAATAGGCCAACGAACTCTATTTCTCAAAAGCATATACCAAGATGAAATCTTCAATTTCCTCAAAATAAATATTAAACTCTTTGCGTAAGCCATTAAAATGCAATTCGGCAATGGTTTCTGATGCCACTAATTCGAAAGATCTAACCCTGATATGATCTTTAAAACTGATTCCTTTTTCGTTTCTAATTTTAAAGATGGCTTCTTTGGCGCCCCATTTTACCGTTAATTTTTTAACATAATCCTCCCGGCTATCACAACTTTGCAGCCTGTCTAATTCCTGTTCGTTTACAAACTTATCGGCAATCCTAAGGATTTTATCCCGTTGCAATTCGATATCAATTCCAACGGTTTCTTCACTGATGATGATGGCCGAAAATTCATGGGAATGCGTTATCGAAATATGTTTATTGCCATTGATATGTGGTTTCCCAAACTCATCATAATACAAATCCAAATCGGTATAACCAATTTCCTGTAATAATTTGCGCACGCTCAAAAAAGCGCGTTGGTGCAATTCCGATTTCATTCCGTCCAAACGAAGTCGGTTTTTGGCATTGAGTATTACCGAATCAAACAATTCCTGAAAGGATTCGGTGATTTTCCAAACTAAGATTTGGGTTGAATAATTAAACTGTATGGTTTTAAATAAAGGCATTTTAGTAATTATAAGTTATGACCAGCACTACTGTTTTTAGCTCCGATGGCAACGACATCCTTTTTATCTGAACTTGTTTCAGGATCCTGAAACAAGTTCAGATAAAAAGATATAGTGAACAGCGGGATCCGCTTCACCCTTCGACTTTAATCCGGAGGACTTTTAAATTATTTAGCTAATGTTCAAAAGATTAGCCAATTAAACAATTCATAAATCTTTTGGAATGTAGTAAAATTATAAAGTTATTATGTAAATTTGCAAAAAATTTATAATTACAAATATACTATAAATGAGTACTACAACTATGCCATATGTGGCTTTCAAAGTTAAAGACATTTCTCTAGCGGCTTGGGGAAGAAAAGAAATTGAACTAGCTGAGGCTGAAATGCCAGGTTTAATGGCACTTCGTGCAGAATACAAAGACGAACAACCACTTAAAGGAGCTCGTATCGCAGGATGTTTGCACATGACAATTCAGACTGCAGTTTTAATTGAAACTTTGATCGCTTTAGGTGCTGAAGTGACTTGGAGTTCTTGTAATATTTTCTCTACACAGGACCAGGCTGCTGCAGCGATTGCTGCTGCAGGAATTCAGGTGTATGCCTGGAAAGGTTTGAATGAAGTGGATTTTGATTGGTGTATTGAGCAAACCTTATTCTTTGGCGAAGACAGAAAACCATTGAACATGATTTTGGATGATGGTGGAGATTTAACCAATATGGTGATTGACCGTTACCCGGAATTGGTTCCTGGAATCAAAGGATTGTCTGAAGAAACTACAACTGGTGTACACAGATTATACGAAAGAGTAAAAGCGGGAACATTACCAATGCCGGCTATCAACGTAAATGACTCGGTTACTAAATCGAAATTTGACAACAAATACGGTTGTAAAGAATCAGCTGTTGATGCGGTTCGTCGTGCGACAGACATTATGTTAGCAGGAAAAAGAGTAATCGTTTGTGGATACGGAGACGTAGGAAAAGGAACGGCTGCTTCTTTCAGAGGTGCCGGATCTATTGTTACCGTTACTGAAATAGACCCAATTTGTGCGCTTCAAGCAGCAATGGACGGTTTTGAAGTAAAAAAATTAAACACAGTTATTGCTAATGCTGATATCATCATTACCACAACCGGAAATAAAGATATCGTTTTGGGAGAGCATTTCGAACAAATGAAAGACAAAACTATCGTTTGTAACATCGGACACTTTGATAACGAAATTGACATGGCTTGGTTAAACAAAAACCACGGTGCATCTAAAATCGAAATCAAACCACAGGTGGACAAATACACTATCAACGGGAAAGACATCATCATCTTGGCCGAAGGTCGTTTGGTAAACCTTGGTTGTGCTACAGGTCATCCAAGTTTTGTAATGAGTAACTCCTTCACCAACCAAACATTAGCTCAAATCGAATTGTGGAAAAACAGTGCTGCTTACAACAATGAGGTGTACATGTTACCAAAACACCTTGATGAAAAAGTAGCCATGTTGCACTTAGCTAAATTAGGCGTTGAATTAGAGACTTTACGTCAGGACCAAGCGGAATATATTGGTGTTGAAGTAAGTGGTCCATTCAAACCGGAATATTACAGATACTAGTATTAAGACTTTAGTACTAAGTATTAAGATAGAACCCTTGCAGCGATGCGAGGGTTTTTTGGTTGAAATAATTTAGAGTATTAACCCCGACAGGTTTCAAAAACCTGTCGGGGTTATTTTTATATTGAATTAGCTTTTTTTTAATGCAACTGAAAATAAAAAGCTATATTTCTGTAAGTTTCTCCTCTTTCTGTCAACTAATGGATAAAATAGAATTATGAAAGATATAAACCATCCCTTATGAAAGATCAATTTACAGCTGAAATCCTTCCGCATCAGGCATTGATTCATAAAATTTGCCGTATGTACCGGGACACGCCTGAAGACCGGGAAGATCTTTTTCAGGAAATTATCTACCAGCTTTGGAAATCCTATCCCAAATTTGAAAACAAATCCAAAATCACGACCTGGATGTATCGCATAGGATTGAACACGGCTATGGCATCCTTTCGAAAACCAAAAGTTACATTACATTATTCAGATACCATTCCCGATAAAAAAACACCACAGGAAACCCAAACCGATACTTGGCGGGAAGAACTGCTGTTTACAGCCATCCGCAAACTGGAGGAAGACGAAAGAGCGTTAATTGCTCTCTACTTGGAGGATTTGAGTTATGCTGAAATTGCGGAAGTCATCGGAATTTCGGAAAACAATGTCGGCGTTCGTTTAAACCGGATTAAAACCAAACTAAAAACAATTTTAAACACCTAATACCATGGAAATAGAGCACTTAAAATCAGACTTCCAAAATGCAGGAAAAACTTCGGTGAGTAAAGAAACTATTCAAAAAATGATTCAGGAGAACAACCACCCTGTAGCAAAAGGAATCAAAAGACAGCTACTGATCGAAACCCTGCTTTGGGGCATTTTCTTGGCGGTATATTACAACATTTTCGACGGACATTTAAAATCCGCTCTTTGGAATATTTTACTTGTCGTTGCCGTTCTTTTCATTCTCGTTCACAATGCTTTGGGTTTCCAAATCACGAGCCATCCCATAAACGGGGAAAGCATCCTGGAATCACTAAAAAACTACCAAACCAAAATCCAACAATATGCCGTTATTTCTATCGTGACCCGCATACTCGCCATTGTCATCCTTTTGGGCTATTTTATGTCTACGATAACTTTTACACGCGAAAAACTCTACTCTTTAGCGTTGATTGCATTGATATTCCCCATCCAAATTTACCTCTTGCAGCGCGTTTGGACTAAAAGGAAAAACCAAATTCACTACCTATTTATAAAATTCAAAGGATAAACTATCTTTCCGAACAAGATGATCAGAAAAACGAATTCTGTTGTCCTTAAAAAGATTCTATTTGCTTTTATATTAAAAAATGGCGTGGTTATTGTGAAAAAAAAAGGCGTTTACGGGGTTCGCTATTCGTATGAAAAAGACAAGAGCCTCAATTATTCTTAAAACAACAAGAAGTCAGAACAATACAGAAAAGTAGAGAATAAATTCATAAATGAGGAATAAAAACTAACTTTTATACAACAAAAATACAACTTAAAACATGTTAAATACGGCCGCTTATTGCCTTACAAGCCAAACAATATCCTGGTCCGAAAAATCAAAAAAAAGATGAAGTTCAAATCAATTAACCTATTTTTTATCGCTTTTGCAGTTGTAATGACAAGCTGTTCTAAAAAAATTGTCGCTAACACATCCGAATCCAATGAAACCTATGCCGCCATTGAATTCAAAATGCCTAAAGTCCAAGAGCCCACTATTCCGAATCATACCGTAAATATCAAAGATTTTGGAGCGGTAAATGGCGGATATGTTTTAAACACTAAAGCTTTTGCCGATGCTATTGAGGCTGTATCCAAAAAAGGAGGCGGAAAAGTTATCATTCCGCCCGGAGTGTGGCTAACCGGCCCGATCATTTTAAAAAGTAACATCGAATTGCATGCTGAAACGGGAGCCTTAATAAAATTCTCCACCAACAAAGATTTGTATCCAATCATCGAAACCAGTTTTGAAGGATTAAACACCTGGCGTTGTATCTCGCCTATTTATGGTAAAAATATTGAGAACGTAGCTTTCACCGGTAAAGGGGTTTGGGACGGTTCCGGTGAGGTTTGGAGACAGGTAAAAAAGAACAAACTCACCGAAAGCCAATGGAAAACCCTGATTGCTTCAGGTGGGGTACTCAGTGAAAATAAAGAAAGCTGGTTTCCTTCTGAGCAGTACGTAAAAGGAAATCAAAATGTGGATCAAAATGTACGTTTGGACTTTAAAACCAAAGCCGAATTTGAAACCATCCGTGATTTTCTTCGTCCGGTAATGGTTAGCATCCAAAACAGTAAAAGGGTATTGTTTGACGGACCAGTATTTCAAAATTCCCCGGCCTGGAATATCCATCCATTGATGATTGAGGATTTAATCATTCGAAACATAACAGTCCGCAATCCTTGGTTTTCACAAAATGGAGACGGTCTTGATGTAGAATCCTGTAAAAATGTGATTGTTGAAAATTCAAGTTTTGACGTGGGTGACGATGCTATTTGTATCAAATCAGGAAAAGACAAAGACGGTCGTGACCGCGGTGTTCCCTGCGAAAACATCATCATACGAAACAACATCGTTTATCACGGACACGGCGGTGTTACCGTAGGAAGTGAAATGTCGGGCGGCGTCAAAAACATGCACGTGTCGAATTGTACTTTCATGGGAACCGACGTTGGATTGCGTTTCAAAAGTACCCGTGGCCGTGGCGGAATCGTAGAAAATATTTTCATCTCCGATATTTGGATGACCGATATCCCTTCGCAAGCCATTTCTTTTGACCTATATTATGGTGGAAAATCAATTGCCGAAACCTTGGCCGAAGGCGGAAATAAAATTAGCACTAAAAAGGCTCCTGTAAATGAGGAAACGCCTCAGTTTAAAAACATTTCGATAAAAAATGTAATTATCAAAGGGGCACAACAAGCGGTTTTTTTACAAGGATTACCTGAAATGAATTTGGAAAACATCGAAATTTCCAATTTGACCGCTAAAGCTGAAAAAGGATTTTCGATTATTGATGCCAACGGAATCAAAATTAACAATGCCAAATTGGATATTGCAAACAGTACTGTATTTGACATCTATAATGGTAAGAATATGTCCTTTAGAAACATTGAATTTAATTCGACATCACCAAAAGCAGTAACTATTAACGGAGAAGCTTCTGAAAACATTGAATTAATTGCTTCTCCAAATTCAAATTATTCCAAAACAACAACTATTGGAGAAAATGTTACCAAAACAGCAGTAAAATTTTAAGCCTGTAAAAAGAACAATCATCCCGTTCTGCTGAAAATACCATTACAGGAAAACAGCCGATTCTTTAATTACAAACCTCATAGAAAAACCGAATTTTATTTCGCTTTCTACGAGGTTTTTTTATTGGGGAGTGCCCCGCTATAGCACTTTTAGAGGTTATTCGAGAGAAAAAATAGCCAACGGGGTCGGGCGATCCGATCCCGCTTTTTTTAGTTTGCCCTTTGAGACAACCCAAAAAAGAGTTCCACTCCTCTCCCCATGCAAAAAATAATCTTTAAAAACATCCCTATCCATCAACCCACTTGTGCTTTTCTTATACTAAAATCAAAAATTGTAATTTTTTTAATAGAATAATTTATTATATTTGATTTACCCCTATCCCGTTCTTGATTGAAAAAAGATCCTCTAATCTATTTATTCAATCCTTATTTACAACCTAGAACAACTGGTATTTTAAACCATAATTAAGATTCTAAAATTGAATAAAATAAAAAACAACAAAATGCTTTTTAGCATTAATGGCCTCATAATAATTATGGGGTTGGCAGTAATAGCAGGCTGGATAATGGATATCCCATTACTTAAAACAGCGTTTCCCGGCTATGTTTCGATGAAAATCAACACGGCAATCTGCTTCGTTTTCTCGGGTATTGCTTTTTCCCTTTTACTCCGAAAAAAACATAACATCATCTACAAATCAATCGCTACTTTTTTGATTGTTTTTGGAATAGCCTCCTTATCACAGGGAATTTTTAAATATAATTTAGGTATTGACCAATTTTTAATACCCGATTATGACGCTATTAATTCAGGACAATCAGATCCCGGAAGGCCATCAACAATGAGTTCCCTTTCTTTTAGTCTGCTTGGATTCGTTTTTTTTATCATTCACTCGAGAAACATTACTTTAAAAAAAATTGCCCTAAAACTCCTTTTTTTTATTACAATTATTTCTTTTGTAGCCATATTGGGATACCTGTTCGGAGTACCTTCATTTTACAAACATTCCTATTTTTCCTCTATGGCAGTACATACCGCTATGGCATTCTTTATATTGTCAATTGCGGTTTCTTTTGTCTATAAAAATATTGGCTTATCCGAGTTATTTTTAAGTAAAAAAATAGGCAGTTTCATGGCACGGAAAATTTTCCCAAGGATAATTCTAGCCATAATCATTCTAGGATACATCAGAATGGAACTACACCTGCATAAAATAGTAACAGAAGAATTTGGTATCGCAATTTTCACGACAACCTTTATCCTAATTGTAACCTATTTTATTTTTTCAACGGCACAAATGCTGAATCAAATTGATATTAAAAGGAAAGAGACGGAAAGAAAGCTTCTTTTCACCAATAAAAATCTTGAAAAAACAGTAAGTTCCCGCACCGAATATTTACTGAAACAAAACAAACAATTGGAGAGTTTTACCCATATGGTTTCCCATAATCTGCGCAGTCATGTGAGCAACCTTACTTCTTTATTATACTTTTATAAAGAGGAAGAAAGCAAGGACGAAAAAGATTTTTTAATCGATCAATTAGAAAAAACCGTAAACAACTTAGGAACCACTCTCAATGATTTGTTAGAAATTATCCGCATTAAAGAAGATGCCAAAAAAGAAAATGAACAATTGCTTTTTGAAGAAACCTTCTCTAAAGTAAAAGAAATCTTTGAAAGGAAAATTGCAGAAACCAAAGCCGAAATCATCACTGATTTTTCGAAAGCACCCGAAATCGAATATCCTCCGGTTTACCTGGAAAGCATTATGCAAAACTTGTTGAGCAATGCCTTAAAATACAGTGCTCCAGACTGCACACCAATAATCCGTTTTGAAACAAACAACATCAATAACGAAATTCAACTGGAAATAAGTGACAACGGCTTAGGGATTGACCTTGTTAAATACGGTTCCCAAATTTTCGGATTAAATAAAGTTTTTCACAGTCATCCGGAAGCCAAGGGGGTAGGCCTTTTTATCACTAAAGCCCAAATTGAAGGAATGGGCGGAGAAATCAGTATCAGTAGCGAAGTAAATAAAGGAACGATATTCCGAATCATTTTTAACAAAAAACAGCAACAGTTTGCAACAGCCTAAAATTGGAATACTATTTTACAAAAAACAAACCCGCTTCTCTCAAAACGGGTTTTTATACTACCAAATAGAAATCCAAATAATGGCTAAACCCATTTTATTCTACTGTAACTGCAATTGAAGATGCTGCAATTCCGTTTCCTGTGGAAGCAGTCAATTTGATATTTTCTTTCTTCCCATTCGACTGAATGATGGCAATGCATTTCCCGTTATAAACTTTACAGGAATTCACTTTAAACGAATTCAAATTGGCCTGATAACCATTGTCCACACCAACCAGTTTTCCGCCTCCAGTTACTTCAAAATTGATCAAATCGTCGGCATTTGGCACCATATTCCCATCTTTATCTGTAATGGAAGGTTACGTAAACCAAATCGTAAGTGTCGTTTTTGATGGTGGTTTTATCCGCATTTAAAGAAATTTTGGAAGCTTTGCCGGCCGTATGAATTTCCTTTTCCAAGACTACTTTTCCGTTCTTTCTGGAAATGGCTTTTATCGTTCCGGGTTCGAATTTCACGCGCCAAGAAATGTGCAAATCATCATTTTGTTTGGCTTTTTCCCCAGTGATTTTCCGTTGAGAAACAATTCTACCTCGTCGGCATTGTTGTAATACTCCCAAACATTGACTTCTTGTCCTGCTGTCCAGTTCCAATGATTTTCAAATTACTATAGACGATTATTAGTGACAATTATTACTTATATTTGTATGTAGTTGTACTAAATAATTTTCCCTTTCGGTATTCTTTTTGTATTGTTGGAAGATCATATGCATTGTATTCATAAATAAATGTAAACTCTTTCCCTGTTGAAACAATGTTCCCTGGATATAATAGTACACTACCATTTAGATATTCTGGAAACATAATATTTAATGGGTTAATTTTATTGTCAAATTTTATTTCAGGTTTTTCCGTATTATTACTTGAAGAACTATATAAAGCCTTTCCGTTTTTATCTAAAGCTATAATTACTTCATAAAAAGGACTTGTTTCGTTGGGTTTGAAAGTTTCTTTTATGATTTTATCATCGAAGTATTTATATTGATTTACAGAACTTAATTGAAATTCATCGTTAACTAAAGTCTTAATACTTTCTTTATGTAGTTTTCCATTTTTATATTCAAAATCTATTATTGAGGAAAATTCATTATTTGAATTTTTAGTAGTTTTTCGAATAATTATATTTTTTTCATAGTCAAAACTCACTTTAATGCTAAACATTTTGCATTCAAGACTAAAATTTGTCAAGTTATTATTTGAATCATAAATGTAATTCCCAATTTGATTGTAATCTTGTAATTCAGGAGCTTGGTGTTCCATTTTTAATTCTACAAGTATGATATTGTTATTTTTACCTTGGCTATAACAAGAAAAAAATATTGAACTTAATAGAATGAATGTAATTGTTTTTTTCATTTTTTTTAATTGTTATAAAATTTATTATACCCTTAATAACTGAACATAAAATACTCCAAACAGGATAATTTCACCACATACACAAGTAATTATTCATAGTAAATAACACTATTTTTATTACAGATAATAAATAAATACACCTCTAAATCTTGATATATAAACAATTTTGCTGAGAAATAGAAATAGCATCCTTTTCATTTCCATATTTAGGAAATGAAAAAATATAATATACAGCCCGACCCTTGTGGCTATGCTCAAAATAAGAATCTAAAACTGTTTATTCTACTTTTACATCAACTGTTGCCGATGAAATACCATTCCCTGTTTTCGCTTTCAACTGAATCTTTTCTTTCTTCCCATTCGACTGAATGATGGCAATGCATTTCCCGTTATAAACTTTACAGGAATTCATTTTAAACGAATCCAAATTGGCCTGATAACCATTGTCCACACCAACCAGTTTTCCACCTCCACTCACTTCGAAATGAATTAAATCATTGGCATTTGGCACCAAATTCCCCTCTGTATCCGAAATCGAAACGGTTACGTAAACCAAATCGTAGGTGTCATTTTTAATGATCGTTTTATCCGCATTTAAAGAAATTTTGGAAGCTTTGCCGGCCGTATGAATTTCCTTTTCCAAGACTACTTTTCCGTTCTTTCTGGAAATGGCTTTTATCGTTCCGGGTTCGAATTTTACGCGCCAAGAAATGTGCAAATCATCCTTTTCTTTAGCTTTAGTTCCTAATGATTTTCCGTTAAGGAATAACTCTACTTCATCGGCATTGTTATAATAGGCCCAAACATCCACTTCCTGACCTTCCGTCCAGTTCCAGTGCGGAAAAATATGTAACACCGGTTTGGTCGTCCATTCGCTTTGGTACATATAATAGACATCCTTTGGAAAACCTGCCAAATCTATGATTCCAAAATAAGAACTTCTGGCTGGATACGGATATGGATCGGGTTCTCCCAAGTAATCGAAACCTGTCCATATGAAAGTCCCCGCCATAAAATCTAATTTCTTGATCGTTTTCCAATTGTCTTCGTGCGTGGCTCCCCAGTAGGATTTTACCTGATCGTAAGCCGAAACGGTAAAATCCTTATTCCCATCAAAAGGAGCATTATACTTTGGCGGCCAAACCTTGATAACATCCGAAGGAAAATCATAATGACCACGGGTTTCTAAGGCCGAAACACTTTCGGAAGCAATTATTTTTTGTCCTTTGAAACGGGTCGGGAAATCTTTATAATCCTCGTGTTTGTAATTGAATCCCAACAAATCCAAAGCCCCCGATTGGTAAATGAAATTTTTCTCTACGATATTCTCTGTCAAAGCACTGGTTACCGGCCTCGTGGTGTCTAACGATTTTACGATTTGAGCGAGTTCTTTGGTTATCGCAATTCCCGTGCTGTCAAACTGTTCCCTGATTTCGTTACCAATACTCCACATCATCACCGACGGATGATTGCGGTCTCTCTTGATGAAATCTTCCAAATCTTTTTTGTGCCACTCATCCCAATCTTTATGATAATCGTTGGCTACTTTTTTCTTTTTCCAAACATCAAAAGCCTCATCCTGAACAATAAACCCCATTTCGTCACATAATTGCATCATTTCTAGAGAAGGAGGATTGTGAGACATTCGGATGGCATTCGTCCCCATTTCTTTCAAAATAGTCAACTTTCTTTTTAGAGCGTGAATGTTCTCCACAGCACCCAAAGCGCCGTTGTCATGATGCAGGCAAACGCCTAATATTTTGGTTGGAACGCCATTCAGTGAAAATCCTTTTTCGGAATCGAAATGGAAAAATCGGAATCCTAAAGGCGTTTCGTAATTATCAACTGCTTTTGAATTCTCATAAATGGTAGTGACCATTTTGTATAGATTCGGATGTTCCGTATCCCACAATTTAGGCTGATTGACCTTTAAATTGTGAATCTTTTTTGCATTCGTATTGGCACCTATTTTTTCTATTGAAGTAACATTTGCCACTTCTTTATTATTGGCATCCAGAATAGAAGTCACCAATTGGAATTCTTTTTCAGCTCCTGCTTTATTTTCGATAGTTACCTCCAAATGTACCGATGCTTTTTCGTTAGAAACTTCCGGCGTGGTTACATAAGTTCCCCATTGTGCCACATGCAGCTTGTCGCTGGCAACCAATCGTACATTTCTATAAATCCCGGAACCGGTGTACCATCTGGAATTGGGCTGCGCATCGTTATCGACTTTTACAGCAATTACGTTTTCTTTCCCAAAATTTAAATACGGCGATAATTCATAGGCGAACGAGATGTAACCGTTCGGTCTTTTTCCCAACAAATGTCCGTTGATCCAAACTTCACTGTTCTTGAAAACGCCGTCAAATTCTATTGAAACCGTTTTGGTTGCCCAATCAACAGGAACGGTAAAGGTTTTGCGGTACCAGCCTTTTCCTGCCGGCAAAGCACCTTGCGAAGGTTTTGTGGGATATTTGTCGCTAAATGCGCCTTCGATACTCCAATCGTGTGGCAGTTGAAGCGTTCTCCAATCGGCAGTATTAAAATTAGATTGTATCGCCGTTGGATAATCTCCTAATTTAAAGTTCCAGCTTTTATTGAAATCTTCAACGATTCTGGCATTTTTACTTTTTGAAGCACAGGCAACCAGCAGCAGTAATACGATTGCTGTTCCGAGTTTTTGTAAAACGTTTTTATTTAACATCATAACTTTATTCTTTTACCGCAAATTCGCAAATTATCAATCAAAATTGAAAGTTATAAAATTTGCGAATTTGCGGTTAATTTAATTTTATTGAAACTCAAAAGAATCCAAAAGCAAGCCTTTTATATCTTCTGATTCTATTGTGATTTTATAGGTTCCGGCATTGATATAACCTCCGGAAGTGGTATTTAATACTTTCCATTTTTCTGTGGAAGGAAAAAACTCAATCGTATCATTTCGCATCAAAATTCCATAAGCATCTTCCATTTTGAATTTCACTTTCAACGGTATTTCGTTTCTGTTCATAAAACGGAAACGCATCAGGTAAATCCCCGCGACGCCCGGTTTTACTTCAAACTGAATACTGTTTTTTGTTTTTTGTGTAAACTCAATATAATCGGCTTTTTTGAAATTGCCTTTTTCGATTCCGCTACCAGTAGTTTTGGCGGTTTCTGCTTCCAAAAGCACTACAGGTCGGGAATCGTCTTTTTCGCCCATATCATAGGTTGGAACGACAGCGATGGTATTATTTTCAAAACCTACTTTTTCTCCTTTTTTTACTTTTTTATGGAAAACCGAAAATTCTACTCCTTCAGCATTTTTAGCCGTTTCTACGATTTTTTTGTACCCGGAAATAGAATCCTTTGATGTACGAAACAGATACACTTCCGAATCTTCTTTGGTTACAAAAGAACCCAAAGACTTAGCTTTAGATGATACTTGCAAATAATCCGCTCCAAAAACTTCAGCAGGTAATTGCGTAAAAACAACTTCGGAATCTGAATATTGTTTGGAATTGATATCCAACCAAGAACCGATTTTAATATTTGAATTCGTAATATTCTGAATGTTTCTTGGCGATGCCGAAGCTCCTTTCACCGTTTTATCTTTGGTGGCTATCGCAATTGCTGAAATGATTGCCTGGCCCGCTTTTACATTAGGAAAGGAAATAGTAATTTTTCCGTTTACACTTTTTACGCCAAAGGTTTTCTTTAAAGCAGCATCGTGTCCGACTTCACTCCAGATATCCAAGTCTTTCAGCACCACATTATCATTGATGGCCACGTCAAACAAACGCCAGCCTTTGCAATCCAGTCCGCCACCGGTTCCGTACCAAGGTTCCGTGAAATACAATTCTACCAGATATTCGCCTTCCGGTGCTGGAAATTCGTAACGCAATTTGTCGATTCCGTATCTGAAATCCTGAAATAGTTTCCAGTTTTTTGTTCCTGCAACAGGGTCAAAAGTACTGCGTTGACTGGCATAAAAATCAGGCAATTGTTTGAAACTGTCTGTCCAGGACAAAGAACCCCAGGTGTTTTCTCCGCTTTTATGCACGTCAGCCTGCCAGGTATCCCCATAGGAATCCTTCAATTCTCCGCCACCACTATTCACTCTGTAAATATAATTATAGCCTTTTTTAGGTTGTAAAACGGTTTCTCTTTTAGTTTCTAAAACTTTAAAGTTTGGTGCTTTCGGCAAAGTATTCAATACGATATAATCTTTGGCAACAGCCTTACCATTCACATAGCCCACCGCATACAAAACGTTGTACTGAATATTAACATTATTCCATTGAAAATGCTGACCCAATCCCGGATTTTTCAATTTCCCCAACGATGATTTATTCACATCATTAAACAATTCTACTTCATCACAATTCGAATACACATCGATTCCGTTTTTGATTCCCGGTGTTTCCCAACGACTCGGCCAGGTGTGTGAAACGATATACACCATGGGGTTGGTTTTGTTCGACACATAATTGGCGCGGTACATATAATAAGCGTCCAAAGGTTCTCCCCAAATACTGAAAAGTCCTTTGTAATTTACGGGCCCTACTTTGTCTATATCCCTAAATCCTTCCCCGTTTTGCGAACGTCCCGGATTTTCGTGCGAAGCAAAAAGCCAGTTGAACTGTCCTGCAATTTTGTCTTTTACCGATTCGGCTTCTCGGACTTTGATTTCCATTAATTGGGAGAAACGATTCTCACTCAAAATTCCTTTTTGGTCAAATTCGCCTTCGGTATGCAAATCGTGTGAACGCCAGGCGCCATATTCCCCATTTAAAAGTTGGGTACTCATTTCCACATCATAATTAAATGGATCCCCACCATAGGTTCCCGACCAGTTTTGCACGACATTCCAATCGGTTCCTTCGCCACCATTGCAGGTTGTTACTTTGCGTTGCAATGCCGCAGTCGGATCCATTTCGCGTATGATTTGGGTACATTCTTCGGCAAACGCTGCTGGAATAGTACTTTCATTTTGCAATCCCCACAATACCACCGATGGATTATTTCGGCGTTCTTTGATCCATTCTCGTAACAAGGCTTTGAAATTTTCCTTGAATTCAGGAGTATCGTACCAAATATGCGCCGAAAACTGACTCCAAAACAGAATGCCATTTTCGTCTAATTCTTTTTGATATTCTAAATTATGCGGTTGGTGTGCTTCTCTAAAAGCATTAAAACCAGCCGCTTTTATCTGTTCGATTCGGGAATGAATTTGTTCCTTCGAAAACGAATGGCTGTTTCCGATTAAATGCTCGTATTCACAAGTTCCGTTGATGAACAATGGATTATCGTTGATGTAAAACCGATTGTCTTTACCGTCTCTGCTCACAGGCCACGAAACCCAACGAATACCGTAAGGCGTTTGTATTTCATCAATTATTTTCCCGTTTTCAGAAATTGTGGTGACCAATTGATACAAATACGGATTTGCTGGCGACCATAGTTTAGGTTGCAAAATTGCTGGTAACGTATGCGCAATTTCTTTGGTTTCGCCAACAAGACTGTTTATTTCGGTTTTGGAAGTACTGATTGTCATTCCCTCTGCATCAAACAGTGTATTGACAACCGTGAGTTTTCGATTGGAATTGCCGTAATTTTTAATTTCGGTTGTGGCATGTAAAATCGCTTTTTCTTTGGATGTTTGAGCATCATTCCAAATATGAACCCCAAAAGGCTGAATGCGCACTTCATCAGTAACAATTAAAGTAACCGGCCTGAAAATCCCCATCGGCTGTGAGCCTTCGGAGAATCCCCATTCACCGGAGCAACCACCGCAAACCCAAGGCAAATCGGCAATGAATGATGGGTGTGCCGCTTTGACCATAAGATTATTTTCCGTTTCAAAAAAAACGGCTTCGGTAATATCAACCGTAAAAGTGGTTCGTCCGCCTTTATGTTCACCAACTTTTTTACCATTTACCCAGACCGTTGCATAGGACCCCACACCTTCGAAATACAGAAAAAGTCGTTTGCCTTTATCGGCTTTATCCAGTTTTAGAGATTTATGATACCAGGCGGTACCATGTAAATTCCCGTGTTTCATTCTGCGAAATCCATAATACTGATCCCAATTGTGCGGCACGTCTACTTGTTGCCATTGTGAATCAATTTTAGGATATTTCACAAAGTTTTCTTCCTGTTGTGGCAATTGGTCTAACATCACTGTTTCCCAAACAGAATTAAGCGAAACCTCTTTACGAGGTTCCGCCGCCTCCTTGTTGCTTTGACACCACCCAAAGCAACCAACTAAAAAAAAACAAAATATAAATTTTAAATCCTTCATCGTATTAATAGAAAAGCCAATCCACCGCTCCTTTTTCACCTTCGTCGATATAACCCACATCGCGGGTGGTAATCGTTTGGTTGGCATCAATAAATCCTAAAATCAACACTCTTCCTTTGCCCAAATCTAATTTATTTTCTCCGGGTTGAAACGTATAAGTATGAATATTTACTCGTGGCAATTCTTTCAGGTTCATCGCACTTGCCAAGATAACTTCGGCTTGACCGTAGGCATTTCCGGCAGCATCGGTTTCTAAACTTGGTGGCAACAAGAATCTTTTTTGGTCGGAATTGAAATAACCAACCACCAATTTTACAGCCTTCGTGCTTTTGAATTTCAAATGGGTTCCGTTTTCGTTTTGTGCCGTTTCATCGAAGGTAATTCCTTTTAGATTTTGCAATTCAGGAGCTACTTTCACCAATTCTGAAATAGGAGTTCCATAGACTTTAGTTCCGTTTTTGACTGCGTAAGTTCCTTTATTTTCGCTTAACAAAGTCACTTCGGCAGTTTGCCAAGGTTTGCCTTCTTTGGTTGCAATTTTACCATCTTTTGATGATTTCAAAAGAGCTAGATTTCGTTTAAAATTCGCCATTTCTCTTTCGTAATGTGGCAACAATTCTGCCCAGGTTTTGTTGTTCCCATCGTCTCCGCCAATTGGAATTCGGCGTTGTGCGGTTTGCATACTATTGGCATACCAATAATGGTCTTTGGTCAAGTTAACCAAAGTTTGGTACTGTTCGATGCTTTTTTCCAAATGTGGCAAGGCTTGATCCAAATCGGAAATATCATTGGAATAACTGTAACGCAAGACCAACATCGCAGCTTTTACTTTTTCCGAAAAGAAATCGGCGAAAGCTTTGTAACAATACATATCATTTTTAAGGCGCAAAAATTCTTCTTTATTTTGGGTTACTTTTGCTTCGGCTTTGTCAATGGCTTCAACAGCTAATTTTCCGTGTTGGGTAATTTCGCTTATGATTTGAGGCGGTGTTTCACCAGCGTGTGCTTCGTGATTCCACTCTTTTTTGGCATAATCCAAAAGTAATTCGGTAATTGGCCCGCAAGATTCGTGGAATCCAGGATAAACACGCCATTTTGCCGGGTTTACCAATTGGCTTTCGAACATTCCCAACAGCAATGTTTGGCGATTTCCTTCGGTAATTCCAAATTGTCTTAATGTTTTTGGGGCGATTTCTCCGGCTTCTTCATAGGCTTTCAAAATATTGTTTCCAGCTTCGTCATCGGTTCCGTATTTCGCAGCCAAAGCTGCATCCCAGAATTTAACCTCTTCCTTTCGGTCTCTTTTACTGTCCCAAGCGTATCTCGACCAGGCTTTGTACCAAATCCAGTCACGATCCATTTCGAGTAAGCGTTCACCCGTTTTCGTTTTATCTGCCGAATAGGGCCAATCCCAATAGGAGGCTTGCGGATACAAATGCAGCGCATTGGCACCGTGAATATTGTGCATCGCCTTAACGGTTTTCTGGATAAAATCCGGAGAACCATATCGGAAAGGTTCCAGATTTGCCAAAATATGCACGTTTTCAATGTGAATGGATTTTAAAGCACTTAGTTGTCTATGCGTTTCTCCCCAAGGCCCACCAGGCGCGTAAGTAGTCAAAGATTCTCCGGTGTATTTGCTCTCCGTGTACAAGTTTTTATACAATGGAAGTGATTTCTCCATTACCAAAGGTGCATCGGTATCGTGAGAACGCAAAATAATTGGTGGCTCATCCGTTCTTCCCAACGCTTTTAAACCATCCTGAACACCCGGAATGATGGTTTTTGTAAACCATTCCACATCATCATCTACCGTGTTGATGGCTTCTCCCAAACAAACCAACAATCCCACATTTGGGTATTTTTCGATAAAAGCGGCGATTGATTTTCGAGTATAATCGGAGAGCAAAGGCGTAATTGGGCGTGAACGATCTTGGGTTTTTATGTTGTAATGCTCCGCAAAAGGTTTGGAAACTATGATATTGTAAAACATTTGAATCACCCAAATTCCTCTTTTATTGGCTTCTACAGTAAGGTATTTATAAATTTCTTCGTTCTTTTTGAAATCTTCCTCGCTGACTTCCATTGCAAAAGGATAGTCTTTTAATTTCACCAAAGAGGCAAAAGGATGTCCGTTCCATAAATACAGGGAATTCATTCTATTATCGACCATCATATCCAAGTACTTTGTCCAGAGTTTTTTGTCATAAAACCAAGGAAAAGTTTCAGGTGTGTATGGATATTCGTAAACGTCCCTGCCCGGAAGATAAACCGGTTTTTGCATTCCGATACAAGCACCTCTCAACACCATTTCTGGACTGTCCTCGATATTGATTTCTGATGGAATTTCACCAGAAATTTTGATTCGATCAACCAATTCCATTGTGCCATACAACGCTCCGGTGGCATCGGTTCCTTCAATGTAAATGATGTTTTTTTGGGTACTGACTTGGAAACCTTCTTTTTTGGTCAGTTTGCTGTCGTCTATTTTAGCGCTTTTCGAGTTTTGTTTCCAAAAATCGGTTCCTTTCTCGCCAATGACAATTACTTTGTCTTTTGATTTTTTAGGAGCTTTATCTGCAAAAACTACTTTGAAGCCTTTTGCGGTTGCTGTTTCTGATAATTTTTCGGCACCAAATTGCGCTCGAGGTGCTTTGGCATCACGAACGATAGTAACATTTTGCGCTGATGCAAAAGTGACACATAATCCTAAAAAAAGTAAACTTAAATATTTCATTGTATTGTTGTTTTTTGACCACAAATTGCACACCCGAGCGACAGCGAACTGACGAAGTAAATTAGCACAAATTATAATCGTGATTTTTTTGCCACAGATTTTAAAAATCTTTTTAATCTGTGGCTAAAATGATTTAATTCTGAAAAATTTTCTTCAAATAAGCGACGTTTGCTCCGTAATTGGCTTTTACATTATGTACTTGCGTTACATCGCGGGAACGTTCTACGATTAACCAGCCTTTCCAGTTCATTTCGTCCAGTGTTTTTTTTATTTTTGGCATATCGATGGCTTTATCATTTTCTATCCAAAAACCATCGGTGTTTGAAGCATGAATTTGGGCTATATATTTTTTTCCTAAAATTCGAAGCTCTTCCGAAATGTCCTTGCCGTTTTCTATGGCATTGGCAAAACTGAAAGAACTCTTGATTTGTTTACAACCTATATCTTCTAATAATTTTTTCTCGGCAGTAGCATCTAATGAAGTTCCAATAGTGATAACCCCTCCTATTTTAGCTACCTGTTTTCCTGCCCATTGCAAACGTTCTATGATAACTGGGCGCAGTTCAGGATATTTTTTCAAATCACTTTCTGTTCCTAATGGCAAATATGCCACTTTTACATTCATTGTTTTCATGGCATCAATACAATCCTGAACCATTCTTTTCACTGTTTCACGCTTAGCGAATGATTGTCCATAAAACCCTGACATTGCAATCGATGAAATCCCTACATTGAACTCTTTGGACTTATCCTTAAATTTTTTCACCTCAACAGGATCAGCTAATTTACTGTCAAAAGTTTCGCGATTTCCCAAACCGCCCATATCGAGTTCTATTCCGTCAGCTTTCAATTCGCTTGCTAACTCAAAAGAACCCAGTTTTTGTCTTTTTAGTATCATCCAATCGCAAACCGCCACTTTGTAGCGTTGCTTTTTCGATGATTGAGCTGAAACTGAATCATTGAATACTCCTGATAAAACAAGGAGAATTACTATAATTAGGTTTTTTCTAATATTAAATATCATTTTATTGAGTTTTTTTTGCCACAGATTAAAAGGATTTACACAGATTAGAAAATCCTTTTAATCTTTTTATCTGTGGCTAATATTTTTAAAAACTATTCTTCTTCCGCTTTAACGGCAGTTACTTTTTTATTTTCGTCCCCAGGCCAGATTCCGTTTTTGATTGGCAAAGCCACTAATTTGCTTGGATCAATTTTTACGTATTTGATTTTTTCTCTTCTCCAAGTGTAAACGATATGCACCATACCGTCAGAACTTTGAATCATAGAAGGATAGGAATATTGGCTGATTTTTGAATCTTCCAAAACCAAGGCTGCATTCCAATGAATTCCGTCCTTTGAAATCGAAACATTCAACGGCGTTCTAGGCCCTTTGGCTTCTGTCCCAGGAGGCAAAACGTGATTGTAAACCAACAGATGTTTTCCGTTTTTAAGCGTCACGGCATCGGTACCTGAATTGTTGTTTGGTAATCCAATTAATTCTACATCCGACCAGGTTTTTCCGTTGTCTTTAGAAAACGTGCTGAAAATGGCTCTATTTCTGGTTCTTCCAATAGCTTGAATTCTTCCGTCTTTATGGAAAAGAATACTTGGCTGTATGGCATTGATTTTATTTTTCCCTCTGGATAAGGTATCTCCCATATGCCATGTTTTGCCAAAATCGGGAGTAGTTTCCATTCGAAGTCTCCATCCGTCCCCTTCTATGCTGGAAGGACACAACAATGTTCCATTGCTTAATAAAACAGGCTTGTTTTTTATTGGCCCCAAGAAATCTTTACTGGGCATATTTTTAACCTCAGACCAGGTTTTTCCACCATCGGAAGAAGTTCTGAAAACTCCCCACCATTCGGAAGGTTTTGGTCCAATTTTGTAAAAAAGCATTAAATCTCCACCTGGAATTTGGTACAAAACTGGATTCCAAGTTGGCAATCTTGGCCCTTCTTTCATTACCCCATCGGCAACTTTTATTCCTTCAGTCCATTTGTCGCTACCTTTTGGTTTTCTACTTACATAAATACACACATCAGGATTTCTTTCAGCGGTTCCTCCAAACCAAGAAGCTACTAAATCTCCATTCGTTGCTTCCACGATTGTGGCGGCGTGACAAGAAGGATAAGGTGATTTATCGTATATAAATTCATCTACTAAAATTCCTTCTTTCCAGGTTTTTTTCTCCAAAGCAGGTTTGCAACTGCCAAAAAGTATTACGGTCAAAAGGACAAGGGTAGTTTGTAAAGTTTTCATGTGTTGATATTTATTATTTTTTTTAAGGTCACATGTAATTCGCATATCATCATTGGTGTTTATCTCATCGGTTACTATTTTATTTTGGTATTCGATGATTTTCAATTGCGACCAATTATCGGTTATGCTCATTTCATTAATTATTGTTTTATATTATTTGCATTAATTTCATAAGTCCCCGATGGCAATTCAAGAACTATTTTATTGTTTTCTATTTTATAATTTTTTGATACTTTTTCAGAATTTAATTTTACATCCGAAGCATTTGTTGTTGGCAAATAAACAAGTGCGGATGAGTTGGCTGGAATGGTAATTTTCCAAACTAAATTAGTTTTACTTTTCTTCCAATTGCTTTTTATTGGGCCGTGAATGGATTCGTAAGAAGCATTTACGAAAGTCAATCCAGCATTAAAATCAGGTTTCATAATGACTTGTTCAAAGCCCGGTTTTTCAGGATTGCTCTTAATTCCCGCCATATTTTCGTAATACCAAATCAACAAATCACCCAAAAGCATTACGTGATTTTGTGAATTCATTTTTGGATCGGCAGTATTTCCGTTCCATAATTCCCAAATGGTGGTTGCCCCATTTTTTGCCATATAGCCCCAACTAGGATACGTGGTATTCGAAGCTAATTTATAAGCCAAATCAGGTCTTCCGAATTGGGAAAGTGTTCGCATTAAAAACTGGGTTCCAATGACTCCCGTACTGATATGCCCTTTATAAGTAACCTCAACTTCATGCACCACATTTTGAAAAACTTTATCTTCCAAATTTTCCGGAACCATCCCAAATGCTAACGGAAGTACGTTTGCCGTTACGGTATTGTTGACGTAGCTATTATTTTTGGAATTGAAAAACTTAGCATTCAATGCTAATTTTATTCTTTCAGAAAGTGCATTATAATAACTAATATCTTCTTTATCTGTCCCATTGATAACCGCAAATTTTTTCATTTTTTGTAACAGATGGTAATAAAAAGCACTGGCTATCAATTCGCCATTTGTGGTTCTCGCCGAATCTTTCGAATGAATCAATTCCAATGATTCCGGCGGAACACACCAATCTCCATATTTGTCTTTGGTTACCAAATCTTTTACCAAATAATTTTTTTCCATATACACGACCCATTTTTTCATGGATGGATAATGTTTTTCGATTACTTTTTTATCGGCAAATTGTTGGTACAACATATCGGCAACAGTGATATAGGTTCCCGGCCAGGTCACATTGTCTCCATAATAACGCCAAAATGCAGGTGCCACATCTGGAATACCACCATCTTGGGTTTGTGCATTTTGAATATCGTCCAACCATTTGGCATACAAAGTTTGATTATCAAAAATAAAACTTTCACCGTAAGCTCCAGTCGTTCTGTCGCCCAACCATGGCTGACGCTCATTGCGTTGCGGACAATCAATCGGCATTCCTTTGTAATTTCCTCTGATTCCCCAATAGGCATTTTTGAAAATTTGGTTCATCGTGGCATCCGAAGATTCAAAAGTTCCTATAGTTTTAATATTGTCATACACTACTTTCCCGATGAAATTATCTAATGTTGGCGGAGTCGTATAGCCTGAAACTTCGACAAATCTAAAACCATGAAATACAAATCGTGGTTCCCAAATTTCTTCGCCTTCGCCTTTTAAAGTATAAACATCGGTAGTTTTGGCATCGCGTAGATTTTCGATATATAAAGAACCATTGGCTTGCAAGGATTCGGCAAATTTCAACGTGATTTTATCGCCGCTTTTTCCTTTTACTTTCAGTTGCAACCAACCCACCATATTTTGTCCCATATCTAAAATATAAGTCCCTTTGGAAGTTGGTTTTATCGAAATAGGTTTTACCTCTCCCATTATTTTCATATTAGGAGTCATTTGTGCTTCATAAAAACCACCCGGTTCCTGAACATACTCGGCATTTACCCACTTTTTGTCATCAAAACTAACTGTATTCCAGCCTTTCCACTCTTTACGGGCATCATATTCTTCTCCGTCATATTCGTTGTTGGATAAAATAGGTCCATCAGTGTTCAGCTTCCAGGTATCATCGGTACGAATCACCTCTTTGGTTCCATCATTGTATTCGACAAATAGTTGTAACGCCATTTTAGGGAAACCAAATGTTTTTATTTTATACGGTTTGTAATCCTGACGCATGGTAAAAAAACGTCCGTTACCTAGAATCGTTCCCAACACATTTTTACCTTCTTTCAACTGCGAAGTCACGTCAAAAACATTGTATTTTACGTTTTTGGTGTAATCCGTTGGGACCGGTGCCAAAACCTGGTCGCCAATTTTAGTTCCATTGATATACAACTCATACAAGCCCATTCCCATGATATACACTTTGGCCGATTTGACTTGTTTTTTCAAATCGATTTCTTTTCTTAAATATCGGGCCGACAATTTGGAAAACTGTGAAATATCATCCCCTGCAGAAGGCTTATCATAACCTATCCAACGGGTCGATTTCCATTCTGAATAAGTTAAAATCCCCATACTGAAATGTGCGATTTCATTCGATTGAATTTCTCCTTTGTTCGTCCAAATTTTTACTTTCCAAAAAGCTTCTTTTCTGCTATCCAACGTTTTTCCGTTGTACACCACATTTACCGATTCTGGGCTTTCTATCTTTCCGCTATCCCATAAATCGGCTTTGTTGGCATTCAAATTTTCCAAAGTCGAAGCCGCCAGAATTTGATATGCCTTTTGCTCCAATCCGTTAATATCAGATTGTATTTGCCAACTCAAACGGGGTTTCACCACATCAATCCCTTCCGGATTGCGTAGCATTTCGCATTGCAGTTCGGTGACACTGATTTTATTTTGGGCTTTCGCCGAAATTGAAATCAAGGATATAATGGTGAATGTAATAGGTAACAAAAACTTTTTCATTTATTTTTATTTTTTATTCTCATTATTTATTCCGATACTAATTTTTCTAATTTTTCTGAAACCGCAATTTCCTTACCGTTTTTGAAAATTCGGAATCCTTTGCCTTTATTATATTTCTCTCCTGTTTTATCCCAAAGAATCGTGATGATATTGCCGTGATACAAGACATTATCCAAACAAAACCAATCCCATTTTTCCTGTGGAATCAACGGATTTACTTCTATTTTTTCGTCTGCTCTTGGGCGCAAACCTACCAATCCCGTAATCATTAAATCATTGAAAGTCGAATGATTGTAATAACGGCTGCGTTCTCTGTCGCCCATCAACCAATAGCCCGTGGTCTCATCTAAATATTCTCCAAGATACGGTCTACCACGATAGTATTGTGATTCTACATACAGATTCATTTGTTTGAAATAATCCGTTTTGTCAACCGCATTTTGACTGTAATTATTCAACACATTCGCCATCGCCGTCAAGGTTTGAGAAGTGGCAAAAGGCCAAATCGCACCATCCCACTCACAAGTTCCGGTTCCGTGTGTTCTAAAACGAGGACTCCTACGCTCTGCAGTTGTCAATCCGAAAGGAGCTGAAAATCCTTTTTCGTCCTTAACTTGTTCCCAAGCTTTTTCAAAACCTTTGTCTTTTTGTGGCAAATTAAAATACCAAGGAATAAATCCTATGGCTTCTCTCACTTGCGCCAACGTGTCTTTTTCCGTAAAAGTTTCAAAGAATTCACTTTTCGGATTCCATAATTTGGTTTCCACTAATTTTTGCAACGTATCGGCTTTGGCAGCAAAATAACTTTCTTGCTTAGTGTCGCCTTTTATGGCTGCCATTTTAGAAAGTGCCATCGCATTTCCATACATATAACTGTTAATCGTTGGGCGTGCATTTCTGAATTTTCTAGCTCCGCTTAAAGATTCTTCCATTCCGTCTTTCACGTCAAACTGCCAGAACAAGCCGTCTTTGCGTTTTCTGTCGCCTTCCCAAGCGGCAAATTCATTCACCAAATCAGGAAACATATCCAACAAAAACTTGTCGTCTTTATTGACCAAATAACGATTGTACAAGGCATCGGCTGTCCAACTGCTAAAGGTTCTCAGCTTTTTCATCGGTTTGCCTTCATTTCCCCTGAACCATAAATGAACGTCTTGCTCCAAATATTCCGGATTATGCACCCATCTGAATTCGTTGACGTGATGACCCAAAGCGCAACTTATCATATTGTATTTATCGGCATACGAACGATCCACCAAAAACTCTGTAATGGCATATCCCTGCGGTGTTTTTTTGATGTGTTTTCGAGCTGACCACCAACGGAAATAATAAATCTCCTCGAAATTTTGTTGCGGACATTCAAAAAATGGGATGTTGGATTTCATCCAAACCCAAGCACTGTCATTGGGAATCGCAAATTTCAAATTCTCGTCTTCCATGGTGTTGAAATAATCAACATAATGTTTGAAATTATCCTCTTTCAAAATAACAGCCGTTCCTTTTTTGGAATGCGCCGCACCTGATTTACAACCGCTATTCAAGGCAGCAATCAGGACTACGAAAGCAATTATTTTGTATTTAAAATTTGTAAACATTTTAATTTATTTTTTTAATTCACCATATAAGGCATATAAGTTCATAAAGCTAAACTTATATTTCCTTATATGCCTTATATGGTTTATAATAGATTTTAATTAGCCGAAAAAGTATAAGTCTGTCCCGCTTTCATTTCCACATCGTATTCGTTGTATTTTGGCAATTTCACTGTTTTGATAACCGCTTTTTCTGAAATGATTGGTTTCTTGATATTCACGTCATAAAACAATGGATTCGGGTTTTTCCCTTTTGCTTTTTTAAGCGAAACTCCTTTGTCTGCTTTCAGCGTATTTTCTAATCTCAATCTGCAGTTTCCACCTATTTTTGAATATACTTTCAAAGTCGAAACTTTGTTGTTTTTCCAAGTCATATCGATTACAAATCCTCCTCGTGTCACCAAACCTTTGATGCTTCCGGCTGCCCAAACGCTTGGCAAAGCCGGCAATAATTGAATAGCATCGCCATAACTTTGCATCAACATTTCGGCAATTCCGGCGGTACATCCAAAGTTACCGTCAATTTGAAATGGTTGGTGTGCGTCCAACATATTAGGATAGGTTCCGCCACCTTTTTTTTGTTCGGCAGTCACTAAATGCATTTGATCTTGCAACAATTTATAAGCGTGATTTCCATCCAACAATCTTGCCCAATAATTCACTTTCCAACCCATTGACCATCCCGTAGATTCATCGCCTCTTTGCTTCAAAGTGGTTTTGGCCGCTTCTATCAATTCCGGAGTTTTGAAAGGGGAAATTTGATTGCTAGGAAACAATCCGTACAAATGGGAAATGTGTCTGTGTATGTCTTCCGGATTGTCCCAATCTTCTTGCCATTCCTGTAATTGGCTGTGTTTTCCTATTTTCATCGGAGCCATTTTGGCCAAAGCTGCGCTTACTTTTTTAGTATAATCTGTATCAGGAGCAACCAATTTTGAAGCTTCGATTACGTGCGTAAACAAGTCAAAAACCAATTGATTATCCATCGTAGTTCCCGAAGCAATGGTTGATTTTCCATTGCTGCCAGCGTGTACATTTTCAGGAGAAACAGATGGAACAACCACCAAATAACCCGTGTTTGGGTCGGTAATCATAAAATCCAAGAAGAAATCGGCAGCGCCTTTCATAATTGGATAAATTTCTTTTAGGTACTTTTTATCTCCTGTGTACAAATATCTTTCCCATAAATCCTGACTAATCCAAGCGCCACCCGTAGGCCACATTCCTGATGCAGCAGAGTCAACTGGGCCAGTTGTACGCCAAATATCGGTGTTGTGATGCAGAACCCAGCCGTTGGCATTGTACATCATCTTGGCAGTTGCCGCACCCGTAACGCTCAATTCTTTTGCCATTTCAATAAAAGGCTCGTGCATTTCCGAAAGATTGGTAACCTCGGCTGGCCAATAATTCATCTCGGCATTAATGTTTGTAGTGTATTTACTATCCCAAGGCGGCGTTATCATATCGTTCCAAATTCCTTGCAGATTGGCAGGTTGTCCACCCGGTTGCGAACACGAAATCAGCAAATAACGTCCAAATTGAAAATACAAACTCGCCAATTGTGGGTCAAATTGCTTCGAGAAATCACGAATTCTTTCGTTTGTCGGTTTTGCAACCAAATCGTTTTTACCCAAATCGAAAGAAACCCTGTTGAAGAATTTTTGATAATAGGCAACGTGCGCTTTTTTGATGGTTTCGAAATCCTTTGTAATCGCTTGTTCCAAATACGATTTGCTTTTCGCTACTTCGTCTTCGGTAATGTCTTGATAGTTTTTGAAATTGGTCGCTATCGAAATATAAAGCGTCACCTCATCGGCTTTGTTGATGCTGAGGATTCCGTTGCTTGCCGAAACTTCGCCGCCTTTATTTTTGGCTTCAATTCTTCCCTGAAACTCAACTTTACCTTTCACCCCTTCGAAATTAGTCCCAATTCCCGAAAGGATAATTTGGTTGCCTTCCGTCGAAGGAACTGTTTTGTCAATCGGACTGTTCATAAAAACATTGCAGGTAATCTGCGCCGGCTGACTCGCCGACAATTTCACCACAATCACCTGATCAGAAAACGAACTCAATATTTCCCTTGTAAATTCTACTCCGTTTACCGTGTATTTTACTTTTGCCGTAGCATTTTCAATATTCAAATCGCGGTAATAATTGGTATATTTTTGATGTCCGGGAAACGAGATGTAAGCGCTTCCAAAAGTTTGGTACGGCATTCCATCATTGGTTTGCGACATAATATCCTGGGTTGCCAAAGCCTGTGCTTCATCAAATTTTCCGTCAAAAATAAGCTGTCTTACTTTTGGCAAAGCATCGATTGACTTTGTGTGCGCATTTGTATTTGGCGAACCAGCCCAAATCGTTTCTTCGTTCAATTGCAAACGCTCCACAGACGGGTCTCCAAAAACCATCACACCCAAACGACCATTCCCCAAAGGCAAGGCTTCGTTCCAAATAGCAGCGGGTTTATCGTACCAAAGTTTTAAGTCAGTTGTGGTTTGCGCAGTTGTGGCAAATGAAACAATTCCGAAACAGATTGCTGTAATTTTACTTCTTAACCTCATATACTTTATTATTTTTTTCTCCGAACATTTCATATAATTTGTTGATGTCTTTTAGTGCATTTTTAGGCAATTTTTCTCCTTTATTTCCAAAAACATACATTTTTTCATAAGGCTCAATGACACAAGTCGATTCATCGATTTCGCCTTTTTCATTTTGAACTTTTTTCAAATCCAAACCTAAATATTTGGCCATAAACGGATACAAAGCCATACGTTTTGAAACTCCAAAATCGTGTCCTTCTTGAGGAAAATGAGCATTTTCGACCAACTCTTTTTTATCATACAATCCATAAGATCTTTGAATAAAAGGAAACTCCAATTCGGGAACTGCGAGTGTCCAATCTTTTCCATCCGAAACAATCAATTGGGGTTTTGGCGCCATCATTGCCGAGATTTCTGCATTGTTGGTTCCGTTGCCGCACAAATGAATACCGCGACCGCTTTCGCAAGGACAGCCTCCTGAAAAATGCGAAGAAACCATCACAACCGGCGCAGAAACCGTAATCCTGTCGTCCAAAGCTGCCAAAAACATCGTGTGTGAACCACCACCGGAACCTCCGGTAACTCCTATTCGAGAAGCATCAGCATTTTTGATTGTTAACAAATAATCCAATAATCGGATTCCACTCAAAACCTGAATGGTTGATGCAATGCTGTTTCTATGTGTTTCAGCTGGAAATTGAAGCAAGGATTCTCCCCAGGCAAACAAATCATAACTCACCACAATGGCGCCCATTTTGGCCATTATGGCGCAACGGTATTGCTCGTCTTTTCTGTATCTACCGTCGCCGAAATGCCCGTCAGGCGTCAAGATAATTGGAGCTTTTTTGTTTAATGGATACGGTTTGTAAATCGAACCCGTTGCATAAACGCCTGGTAGAATTTCTAATCCAATATTTTCAACGCTGTAATCTTTATAAATTCTTTTTGGTGTTAAAATAGGTTTTGATTTTGGCGTTGGTGGTGCTTTGTCCAATCCAAATGAGGTAATCATACAGGCTTTCAACTCTTTTTTGCGGGCTTCCCAATCGGATAATTTTGGATATAAATTGATTAGAAAATCCAACCTTTCTTTTCCTTTATCAACAGAAACTTTATGATTTTCAAATTTTCGGATTTGATAACTTCTATCCGGCTGTTTGAAATAAGTCAACTCAAAAGGCACCAAAACATTCGCCAAAGAAACCTCCAAATTGCCTTGTTCAATGCGCCAATCGGCATAATCCAATTCTTTTCCTTTCAATAAACCGCGATCATCAACAACCGTGATATGAAAAATGGTTTCAATCTTTTTTATGGTTTCCGTAACCGGCTTCCTGAAATTGGTATCCGAATTGTTCTGCGCGTTGGAAAGCGTCAATGCAAAAATTGAAACTAGTAAAGCAAGTGTTATGTTTTTTAAATTCTTCATTTCTTATTGTTGAGATTGGCACACGGATGACACGGATTTACTTCGTAAAAACACGGATAAAAACAGATTTTTTTCAATTTTAAATATTAAAAATCCGTGATAATCTGCGTCTTCGCTTTAGCGAATCTGTGTCATCCGTGTTCCATTTTATCGTTCTATATTTTGCATTCAATTGTATATTTTCCTGATCCTAATTTCAAATCTTTGGTCAATTTTCCGTTGACTTTTACATCTGTATTTTTTGAAACTGGCAATTTTATTGTCGCCGATGTGTTGACAGGAATCTCCACTTTCAGGATTAGCTTTCCGTCTTTCCTTTCCCAGGCCGAAGCAATATTTCCGTAAATGGATTTATAGGTTGCTTTTACGAAAGTCATATCGCCTACGATTTCCGGCTGAATAAAGAAATGTTTGAAACCCGGATTTTGATCATCGGAAACGATTCCGGCTAAACTTTGGTAAAACCATTCTTCGATTTGTCCCATCATAAAATGATTCCAAGAATTTCCTTTGCGGGGATCCCATTGCTCGGTTAAGGTGGTCAATCCAAATTTTATTTGGAAACCATAACCCGGCGCATCATAATGATTGTTCATTTTGTACATCGTTTCGTTTTCGCCGTTTCGAGCCAAAGCCTGAAACAAATAACGATTCCCAACATCACCGGTAGTCAATCTATCACCTTTGGCTTTGATGTCATTCAACAAATTCTGCATTACCGCTTGTTTATATTGCGGTTCCACTATATCCATAAAAACGGGAACAGCGTTGCTGAATTGGCTGCTTGTTCCGTATTGCTTGGTTTCCTTGTTGAAAAATTCGGCATTGAAAGCCGTTTTTATATCGGCAGTCAAGGTTTCGTATTTCGCAACATCTTCTGTTTTGTTCAGCAACTTTGCCGCTTTCGCCACCAAATTGGCGGCATAAAAATAATGGCTTGTTGCCGAAAGTGCAATCGGACTATTCTTCGAATACCCCGCAGCGTGAGTACCATAATCATACCAATCACCCAATCCGTGCGACACTATATAATTCGTTGCTTTTGTCCCTAAATAATCAACGTATTTTTTCATTACGGGATAATATTTTTCGATCAACGAAGCGCCGCCGTACTGTTCGTAATACATCCAAGGCAGAATGACTCCCGTTACACCCCATTCCGGAGAATCGGTAAAATCGCCTCCAAAAACTACATATTCGGGGGCAATGGTAGGAATCAAGCCGTTCTCTCTTTGGGCATCGGCAATGTTTTGCATTGTGGCAGGAATGTAACTTTCAAGGTTATAATTGAATAACAATCCGGGGCCGTTCAAGTGAATTTCTTCTATCCAACCCAGTTTTTCGCGTTGCGGACAATCGGTAAAAACGCTCTGGAAATTACTTTTGATGGCGTTGTTAATCAGCCAATGTGCTTTGTTGAAAATGTCATTGGAACATTCAAAAGTTCCTGCTTCGCCAGCCGAATTGTATATGAAATTCGATTTCAAATCCACCAATGTAGGCAGATTTTCATTCTTCGCTTCTTTATAATTGATGTTTTCTATTTGAACATATTGAAAACCATAATAACTGAATTTCGGCTGCCATTCTTCTATGCCTTCGCCTTTCAACGTATAGTCATAATAATAAGGCTTCCCCGTTTTTCCCTGTCCGACTGTTCCGTCTTCATTCAAACTTTCGCCAACCCAAACACGAACGGTCTGTCCTTTCTTTCCTTTCACTTTTATGGTCGTGAATCCGGAAAGATTTTGTCCCATATTGAAAACGTAGAAATTGGGCTTAATTTCTTTTGCTTCCTTGACATCGTATTGTTTTTGAATTGTAATTGGTGGGGCAGTTTGCGCTCTCAAAATTCCTTTTGGAGCTTCTTGAACGACCACTTTTTTCCAATTCGCGTCATTAAATCCTGTTTCGTTCCAGCCTTTCTGTTCCAAATTGGCATTGTAATCTTCTCCTCCAAAAATACTGTTGTAGGTAATCGGGCTCTTGCTGTATTTCCAGCTTTCATCTGATTTTATAATTTCCTCTGAACCGTCTTTATAAATCACTTTCATTTTGAAAAACAAAGTTGGCGGGCCAAAACTCACATAAAACTTTGAGTATCTTTCGGCCAGCGTATTGTACATTCCGTTTCCTAACAGCACGCCAATTATGTTTTCTCCTTTTTGCAAATCAATGGCAGTTAATTCGTAAGTATTGTAATTAACCGTTTTATCGTAATCTGTCCACAATGGTGCAAACTCGCTGTTACCTATTTTCTTGCCGTTAATAGTTAGTTCGTAATGTCCCAAACCCGAAATATAAACTACAGCTTCTTTAATTTCCTTGGTTGCTGCGAAGGATTTGCGAAGCATAATACTTCTGCGTGACAAAGAATCGGAAGCATTGATTAAAGACGCTTTTTTCTCTTTGTTGAAAGTGGCGGTGTGGTAATTTCGACCTTCCGGTAAATGACTGTCGGCTTTGGTAATGGCGCCAATCCAGATTGGATTCAAGTCGGATGCTGAAGGTGCCATCCTGAAAGAAGCTGTTTTGCTCCAATGGGAAGTTTTGTTATTTTGATTCCAAACTTTAACTTTCCAGAAGTATTTAGTTTCGCTTTTTAAAGGATTACCATTGTAGCTAATTTGTAGATTTTTATTGGAAACTACTTTTCCACTATCCCAAACATCGGCTTCATCGTTTTGCAATTTTTTCTTGGAAGAAGCAACCAATATTTGATAGCCTTTTTGAAACACATTCAACTCTTTTGAAACCAATTGCCAGCTTAATCTTGGCTGGTTTTGACTTACAGCCAATGGATTTTCGGCCATTTCGCACCTTAAATGCCCGGCAGCAATTTGTCCGTTAGTAATGAAAGTTACCAAAAGGAAAAAGAGAAAAAATATTTTTTTTATGTTCTTCATTTTTATTTGTTTGGAAATCAGACCCAACAGGTTTTTGAAACTTGTCGGGTCTTCTATTTAGTCCAACTTTTTTGTAACCAATGATTGAATATTAAATACAGCTTCCGGAATCAATTTTCCTGTATCAGGCAAATCGACAAAATCCGGTGTGTCAGGTTCTGTATCCGCGTTTGGCGTGTAACGCTGATCGCCTGTGCGGAACATTATTCTTGAAATTCCATCAACCGGAGCATAGAATATTTTGTTGGTTTCTTTGCCGTCATTCACTTTTACGGTGTAGGAACGGGAAGTCACGTCCAATTTTACGGTAACGGTATATACTGCACCAGCCTCATATTTGCCAAGTCCACCAAAACGTGCTCCGTGTTTTACTTTTAACTCTCCATCCGAATCAAATACCAATCGAATGGCTGGCAATCCTTGTTTGTTTTGGAATTCAACCTGCAATAATCCGTGATTATTTTGTTCCGGTTTTACGGTGAATGTCGCTTCCATTTTTTGTGCAAACGGAATCACGCGTTCGGCACGGGAATAATCAAAAGCATCCTGATCTCTCAAAGTTAGGTATTTTTTGCCATCGTTTTTCTTCTCCACTTTGGCGGAAGCCCAAGACAAATCATAGGTATTCCATAATTTTAATTCGTCGCCATTAGGCAAATCATTGAAAACATCATTGGCGTTTTCTTTTACTTCGCTGGTCACGGGAACGGGAATCGAAGCCACCCAAATGTCTTCCTTGTTTACGCTATAACTTACCCAAAGCTTGCCATCTGGCGGAGTTCCATCGGTTTCGGGAATTCCACGAACGTATTGTGGACCGGCTGATTTGTAATTTCCGCCGTAACGCATCGGACTGATTTCGCCGTGAACCAATAATAAATCTTTATAATTTAAACCATCATCACTGGTTGATATTGCCAATGGCCAACGGTATTCCGAAGGATTATAAACTGTTGCATACCGATTATCCGAGGTTTTTTGTCCCCAGATTTTGGCATTGCTGTTGACAAAACCGGGTGCTCTTGTCGGAATGTATTCCCAAGTTTTTCCTTCGTCCTTGCTGATGGAAGTCAGGGCAAACTTCCATAAACCCACCACGTTCCCGTTTGGTAAATGGTAATAATTGAATGCCTTGAATTGTTTTTTCAGCGGAATCAATTCATCGTCCCTGTCGGCTTCCTCCACCCATTGTTGCATCAACAAAGGTTTTGAAAGCAGTTCGTCGCAAGCCTTGATGAATTTCTTGTCTTTGCTGTTTTTATAAAACGGAAATGCTGTTGCCCATTGTTTTCCTTCTTTATTGTAACGAATAAAATAAATTGGGCCAAAGCTACCGTCTTTGTAAATTTCTCTCACCACACGACCAAGTCCTTTTCCATCATTAGGATCGTCTTTTTTATCCATGGCGACTCCGTAATACCCTAAAGAAAGTAATCTTTTATCCGAAGAAACATAAAAACCCATACGCTGGTGCATGACGGCATCCAAATTTTTGGCAACGCCTTCCACCCCTTCTTTTTTGAATCCGTCCGGAACGCGATAAATTGGAAAAAGCACTTGAGGCTTCGTCCAAGTTACTCCATCCTTAGAAGTCATCATAAAAGTTTGACTTGGCGGAATGTGTTCTCCTGAGGGATCGCTCAAATAATGCAAATAAAAGGTATTGTTCCAATACGCCATCATCGGCTGATGGTTGTAGGTCCAGCCAAAACCATCGGCTTTTTCTGGATGTTCCCTGCTGGCACGCATAATTTGTGTGGCGTGAACGCCAACTGCCGGACTTAATTGCCCGTGGTGGTAATCGACATTCGAAAGTGTTTTGCCTACATAACGAATTGTATCCTGTTGTGCTTGTACACTGCTTATGCTTCCGCAAATAGCAATTGTTAGGGCGATACTTTTTATTTTATTAATTGCAGTCATTGTAGTTCTATATTTATGCCATAACCCATTATTTCTTTTCCATTAATCCTTTTAAAACGTCTTCGGAAATTGTCGCGATGGTTCCGTGTTTGTGTCCTTCGGGAAGGGTGATTTTTGAGGAAACGTCTTCGAAATGCACAAAATCGGAAGTACTTAAAGCTTTATAGTTTTTGGATCCGTAATTATCATAATACAACAACCATTTTTTACCGACTTTTACCACTGTTGGCCCTTCGGATAAATAAGCCGTCAAGGGCTCGGAACTTTTTCCGAATGGGCCCAAAGGCGATTTACCGAAAGCTACTTTTATGTTTCGTATTGGTCTTGTATTATCTTTCAGTACCAAAACATAATCCTTTTTGCCTTTTTTTACAATCACGCAATCAATGACGCTGAAACCGGGATCGTAATACAATTTCGTATCCGAAAAGGTTTTAAAATCCTTAGTGGTTACATAATACATTCGGTGGTTGTTTTTCTCCTCTTCAACTCCTTTTGCATATCGAAACGGAATAGTCGAAGCCCAAATAATAATGTATTCTTTTTTGACATCATCATAAAAAATTTCTGGAGCCCAAACGTTTACCACTTCCGGTTCGTTTTTCATTACCGGAATGTATTCCTGCTTTGACCAATGAATTAAATCTTTGGAACTGGCATAACCAAATCCATTTCCGCCTTTCCAATCTGTTGTCCAGACCATGTGATAGGTATTGTCTTTGCCTTTTACAATGGAAGGATCACGCATAATTTTGGTTTCACTTTTACCAATTTCCGGTTTCAAAAATGAGCCTTCCAAACCTTTCCAATGGTAGCCGTCTTCACTGTAAGCCAAATACAAACCATCCGTAGCCGGTTCCCTGAAAGAAGTAAAAAGATAAATTTCTTTCTTCTTCTGGGAATAGCTTACAGCGAAAAGTGAAAGCGTTAGTATGATGAATATTTTTTTCATATTAATGTGAACTGTTATTCTACAATTGCTTTTTTATCCAAATCTTTCCCTTTTTTCACTACGGTATTTACGTGATTAAAAACATTGTTTTTAAGAAAAATATCCTTTGTGCTTTTTCCATCTGCTTCGATAAAAACATCGGTGGCATTGAATGGAAAATTATTATTGATCATTACATTCGACACATTGGTCAGTTTGACAACTGCCGTATTTGCAATAGGCGTAGCTGTTGCCACATTGTCTAAAATAAAGTTTTGTGAATCTTCAATTTTGAAAGCCGGTCCAATAGTCGTATTCGCTTTTACATTGTGAAATTCAACGTCTTTGGTGGTACTAACATAAAAACCTTCTTTACCGTCAATGTTGATATTTGAAAAAGAGATGTTCTGAATCGGCATTTCGGCAATTCCTCGAATCAGCCCAGCTTTATTCACCTCAGAACCTGTTATGTTACTCATGTGAATATTTCTAAAAATAGGCGTTCGTTCCGTAACGGGTTCTGTCACATCTGATTTGTCATAAAATAAATCCAAAACAAAAGCTTCTTCTTTGATGTTTTTCATCACGATATTATCCACGCGAATAGCCTCAACCACTCCGCCTCGACCACGAGCCGATTTGATACGGATTCCTCTGTCGGTTCCGTCAAAAACACAGTTTGAAATCGTGATTTTTTTGATTCCGCCCGACATTTCGCTTCCAATAACAACGCCACCGTGACCACTTAACATGGTACAATTGGTAATAGTTACGTTCTCAGTTGGCCTTCCATACTTCCGGCCGTCTGCATCCCTGCCCGATTTGATGGTAATACAATCGTCACCCACGCTGATGTGGCAGTTCGAAATATGCACATTTTTGCAGGAAGAAGGATTGATGCCGTCTGTATTGGGCGAATGCGGATTATTAATTGTAATTCCCGTAACGGTTACATTGTCACAAAACTCAGGGTTTATCGTCCAAAAGGGAGAGTTTTGAAACGTAACCCCTTCGATTAAAATATTTTTACAATTATAGGCTTGAAAAAATGAAGGTCTGAAAAACTTCTTATCAATCGTTCTTTGATAATAAGGGGAGTAAACGATTCCTTTGTTTTGCTCGGCCCACATCGTTTGGTATTTGGTTTGTGGAATTGGAGTTTTCGCAGTTTCAATTCGGTACACTTCATTCCACCATGCTTTTCCCTGTCCGTCGATTACGCCTCTTCCTTTGATGGTAATGTTCTCGACATCTTTCGCATAAAACAATGGCGAAAAAGACTGCATCACGATTCCTTCATAACGCATTTCTACATACGGCAGGTAATCGTCGAAGTTCTCCGAAAATTTCAGAAGCGCTCCGGAATCCAAATGGATGGTGATGTTGCTTTTTAGTTTTAAAGCGCCTGTTAAGTATTCCCCTGCTGGGAAAAATATTGTTCCACCACCGTTTTTAGATGCTTTTTCAATGGCGCCTTGGATGGCTTCGGTGCATTTTATGCCTTTGTTGTTTCCGCCTTCGTCAAGGATGTTCAACCAGCCGTCATTTGCGAAAGCGGTATTCAATCCGGTTATGAAGCAAAGTAGCAGTATTATATGTTTGATTTTCATAATGTATGTTTTTTTGCACGCAGATTATGTAGATTAAGCAAATTTTTTATTCTCATTTTTGTCATCCCGAGGAACGAGGGATCTCCGTTAGTAGCTCGACATGCTAAATAAACTTTGTGTCTGTTTCTTGTAGAGATTCCTCCTCCGTCGGAATGACAAAACAGTGCTGTTACTTTGACGTTAAAATCAATACCCAATCGTTTCCGTCTTCTTTTTTACCTAACGGCTGAAATTCTTTAACTCCTTTATTGGCCACTAATCCAATTTTTGTCTTTTGTCCATTTCGTGTATTATACCACGAAGCAGCCACATTTTTACCGGCTATTTTACCCATATTCACGGCAATTTTTCGACCATTATACGTATAAATCAAAGCGTAATTTTTTCCTTTGGTAGCAACCAAATAATCGTATTTTTCTCCTTGATTGGCTATTAATGATTGGTCTGGAACTCTTTCGAAATAAGGAAATTCCAGCATCAATTTTTTGAGGTAAACCATTTGTCCAGCTCCCGGTGCTTTGATGGCATCGTACCAAAATACTTTGTTCCCATAGGCTGGGTTGTCTCCTTTTCTGAACATTTGCATAACGGCATTGTGTCCGTAAGTATAACCCGCAGCTCCTGCAAAAACAGACCAATAGCCATATCTTCTCACATCGCTAGCTTTCCACAATGGCTGCAAGGTATCGTGCAAACCATGAGGAATTCCTTCGTAAGAAGGTTCACCGTCAAGCGTTGGTTTTGTTGGTTTTAAAGTCAAATCTCTTTGAACGAATTTGTAATTGTCTTCTTTGAACGAACCTGGCAAGGTATCCTGATCGTATCTGCGGTGACCCGATTGGAACATATTGAAATCCAACCAAGTCGCAGTATGATAATCGTCCGAGGAATCGGTTCGCCCGAAAGGGTGAAAAGTCACTAATTGATCGGGATTGTTGGTTTTTAAGGTACTTCCGATAGCATTCCAAATGTCTTTAAATTCGTTACCGTGCGTGTCACCACCGTTCATCCAAATAATATTGGTTCTGTTTTTATAGCGATTGGCTAAAAACTGGGCGTATAGGGTTGCTTGTTCTTTGTTCACTTTATCCCCTTTGGAAACATTGGTTCCCCAAACCGGAACCATCCCCACATAAATTCCGTTTTTTTGGGCTACGTCCAAAACATAATCCACATGATCCCAATAATCATACTCAGCCGGATTATTGAAATTATTGCCCGGTGTTGTTATTGGTTTTGAAACGTCCTCATTTACTAAAGCTTTGTCTCCATAGACATTCACCGCATTGATGTTATGCAAAACCATAATCTGAACCACGTTGAATCCTTTTGCTTTTCTGTCCTGAAAATATGTATTTACTCCTTCTCTGTCTAATTTTCCAAAGGTTAACCAACCCGTATCACCCAACCAAAAAAATGGTTTTCCGTCTTCGGTCACAAAATAGTGTTGGTTTTTGGAGACTTTAAGTTTTGGCAAATTTCTGGATTGAGAAAACCCGCTTTGCGCAGTAAACATAAAGCTTATACAAAGGGCGTATAAATATTTAATTTTCAGATTCATTTTATTTTATTTTGAATTATAATTTTATTTTTTCACGCAGATTCGGCAGATTTTATTATTTGAATCCGTTTAATCTGTGCAATCTGTGGCTAATTTTTTTTCACTACGAACAGTACCTTTTCATTAACATCAGAAGCCGGAATTATAACTTTTTCCCCTCCACCAATGTTTGCTTTTTTGGTCAAGCTTCCTGTTGTTGCATTAATGGCATAGACTTCAAAATTTCCTTTGAATTCGGAAAGGTCAATCGAAATATCCTGAGCATTTTTTGCATAAAAAAGATAGCTTTTCCCTTTATTTTCTAATATCCAAAGGTTGTCCGAAAAAGTGTTTCCGTTTACTAACTTCATTCCGCTAACCTCCGAATAAAATGCCGGAAGCTGAATTTTTGGAATATTAGGCAATGAAGCACCTCCCATCAATGCTGCCCAACCAAATCGTGGTGAACCATCAGTAGAGTATAAAACTACCTTATTGGGGTATTTTTCTCTGTACTCACGAACAGCCCTATAAACTTGTTCATCGGTTTCTTTACCCACTTTCATTTTACGGGCATGTTGTCTTGGAGCTAAATTTACGCCGCCTTCAGGAGCATAAACCGAGCCATCTTCTTTGTAATACCAATACCGGATATCAATTGCATCTACTGTTTTTACTCTGTTGGCATCATTCAAAATAGCATCTTGAACATCTTTGGTGGCACTCAAGCCAATAATTCCGTTTTTACCGGTTTCGGTTTTCCATTTTTGGACTTCATCCAACCAAAATTGCATAAAATGAAGCGGTCCGGTATATTCGGCACTTGTCAACTGAATTACGTTGCTGTTGTCCTGAAAGTTTTCCAATGATTTTCGGATAAAACCTTGATGCAATTTTTTTCGCGCAGCATTGGTAACGTCATAAAACTGTTCCGCCATAAAAATACGTTTGTCACCCGCATACGGCGGCGGTTCCGGAAAACCCGTACTGTTGATATTATTGGCCGAACGCCAAGGTGAACTAGACCAATGTGCTCCGGCCTCAATTATATTGTGTTGAAAATACTGTTGATTGACCAACAATTGTCCTTTGGCCTCCGCCAAATCAGCAAATTCAGCCAAACGATTCCAATACCAATCATTGAATTTCGTCAAATCATATTTGCTTAATTGATCCCAAGCCAAATCCTGTCCGCTTCGGGCAAAAGGTTGTTCATAAAACGGTGGCCAAACATCGGCATCAAAACGACGAACGCGTTCGTGATCGTCCATACGACGCTCGTACCACAATCCATAATTATGTTCCAAAGCAATCATATTATTGGTCGCCAAATAATCCACGACTTCGTTGATATTGTCCGTAAACCCGGTTCCAGTTCTACCGGGAACAAATCTGGTAACATCCGGCACGGCTTTAGAAACCTCACTGTCCCTAAGACTGCCTCGCCACCAAGGCACACTTAATCTATTTCCGGCAATTAATTTACCATCAAAAGTAAGCCAACCGTTTTTAGTGACTACTTTAGATGTATTATCAGTAATTGTATTTTGCGTCGAATTTATTTTTAAATCGTTTGCATTTTTAAGTCCTGAAGCATTCGTATTAATGGGATTGGATTTTGAAACTTCGGCAATCCATTCGATTAAACTTTCCTTTGGAGCAACTGAATTTTTAGTTAATTCTTGGGCCACTTCAACAGACGGGCTTGATGACGGTTCAGAGCCTAAATCATAAACAAACGGTTTCACGGGAAGTTGTCCCAAACGGTTTTCCAACTGTGCATAAAACAAACTTCTCGGACTGATATGACCGTTTACCTCTTTCCAATGACCATCACCGGCCATAATGCCACCCCAAGTTCCAAAGGCCCAGTTTTGTGCCGTTGGCGGAGAATAACATTCTATTTTGGAGGCTGAAGTTTCCCAAATTACACTATTGGCCGCGGTCCATCCTGCCCCTCTACCATTTTGCTCCCTGTTGTTATAACTTAGGGCTTGCCCGTCTATATAAGCAATATCAAAGAGCACACCTGTAGCCCAACTGCCAATGGCTCCACTATTATTGAAAGCCATAAACGATTCACATTGTACAAAAGCATTCGGACCTGTAGTTCCAAAACCACCTACGGCAAAATCGTGGTAACCATACTCAGAGTAGCAACGTTGAAACAAGGTTTGTTGCCCTTCGGTATAAAAAGTATGTCTTCTAAAACCGCCAATTTCAGAAATCGGTTCAGTTGCAATACAATCTTCAACGGTAATTTGTTGCGCTGATTTTAATAACGAAACTGCGCCACCCGCAAAATGCTTGAAATTTACTTGTTTCACCCAGGCATTTTTGGTATTTTCGATGCTAATTCCCTGCCATCTATGCTCCTCGTCTTTTACATTGGATGTATTATAAGTCGATTGCATCAAAATATTTTCGATACCTATTTGCTCAATTCGTCCCGGCCAGGAATACACCCTCGCTTTTGCAGTTCCGTAGGCATCGTCTAAAGTCATTGTCAATGGCGCATGTAGTGTCACTTCATTGCCATTGATTTTGGTTACGACTCTATTCCAAGTGATATCCCAATCATTTTTTTTCCAACCTACCCAAGCCGTTTCTGCGCCAAAATCTTCCATCTTCAATTCTTTAATCCATTTATCGGTTAAAGGTTTACTGATGATGATTTCATCTGAAACTTTTAATTTGGAAGCATTTTTCAATTGGATTTTTTGTGACCCAAGAGGTGTGTATGAAGTATTGAATTCAAAAGAATCACCTAGCTTTTTATCATCGATCCCTAAAACCCTGATTACAGATTCTCTCTTTAATCCGGTTCCCAAAAGTATCGTTCCGTTTTCATTGTTTCCACTTCCCCGCACTACTATCCCAGAGGTTCTGATATATAAAGTCCCGCTAATTTTAAAGGTTCCTTTATCTAAAAGTACTGCCCCGCGAAAACCCAACTTGTTTGGTTTTAATGCGCTGACATAATCAATCGCTGCCTGTATTTTTTGGGTAGCATCCTGTTCCTGTTTGGGAACAAAAATTTTATTTTCAACATTTGGAATTGGTTTTTCTGAAGCCATATAACCCGCATAAGAAAAATCAGGAATTTGATTGCCTAATTTATCAGCGTTATAGACAATACCCCCTTTGGCAGTTCTGTTAATATCCGGAAAGACTTCTTGCGCCATTCCTCTGTTAGCGATAAAAAGCAATACCAAACAGGATAAAAATATTTTTTCTTTCTGAAACACTATTCTATTTTTTAGTTGGATAAAATTCACGAGGTAATGCGTTACAATTTAGCGTTTTATTAAATATTATTGCAACAATCCTTTTGATAATTGTGCCAAAGTATCGGTATTATTATTCGGATTTGTCCAATCTACTTTTTGAGTAGGATCGATTCCGTTAATATACTTTTCGATATTGGTATAACCATCTCCGTTTAAATCGCCACTAGCATCTGAAGCATCTTTAGGATTCAGACCGTATTTTTTCTCCCAGGCATCAGAAATACCATCGTTATCTGAATCTTTATAGGCTTTCCCTTTGTAGTCAGGATAACCTCCCACTTGATTTGGATTAGTTATGATTCCTTTTTTATACGAATCAGCAGGCAATCTTCTTTTAATAAATTCTTTTCCAATGGTATTTTCTAAACCGTCTTTAGCCTCAATGATTCCAGTTCGAACTTGTTTAATAATTCTTTCATCAACGGCATCTCTTTTTGGGAAAGTGGCGCCAACATTATTCAACACATAGTCATAGGCTTCTTGGGCACTCATCACAGTAATTTTTGGCATTGGAAAAGCTTGATTTTGTTTAATGAAGGCCAACTTCTCTTTAGCTTGCTCTAAATTAAGATTTTCTAATTGCACTCCTCCATTCCAGTTGTCTTTGGTAACTTCTGGAACACCGTCAATATAATTCCCATTTACATATGCTCTACCAAACGTTTTAGGTTCCATACCACCCGATTCCGGTTTCAAGATTCTATAACGGATAGGCTCATCTTTAGGAGTAATAGGTCCCGGTTTGAAATAATTATTGATGATATTAAACATCGAACGATAATCGCCTCCATCCAATGAACGATTCCACCAGTTGAAAACTACATTATTCACAAAATTAAAATCGCCATACATCCCGATAGAACAGTTTCTAGAAATATTATCCGCCCAAAGGTTACGCATAAAAGTACTGTTTAAACCTCCAATAGTACTCCCGAAAGCATGATTGTACGTATCTAAACCTTCTGAAGAAATCGTGTTTTGAATCGTAATATTACAAGCCGGCAATTTTTCTAATTTTGATTTGGCATTGGCTTGAAATTGGTGACGATACAACGAAATATTTTCATCTAAACCCCAACTCACCGAACAGTGATCCACAATTACATTCCCAATTACATTTCCACCCAAAGCATCGTCTCTTCGAGTCACATCAGTTGCGCCTCTTCTAAAACGCATGTGTCTGATGATTACATCATGAGTATCTACTTCTAAGGTTTCACCGGCAATACAAATCCCGTCACCAGGAGCAGTCTGACCCGCAATAGTCACATAAGGCGCTCGCATGCTGATACGTTTTTTTAATTTAATAATTCCTGAAACGTTAAAAACAATAATTCTTGCTCCTACCGCCTCACAGGCTTCTCTAAAAGTTCCTGGCCCGCTATCTTCTAAACTGCTAACAACAAAAACTTTTCCACCTCTACCACCTGGGGTAAACTCTCCACCACCTTCGGCCCCCGGAAAAGCAGGAATAGCGGCATGAACAAAATCTTTTGGGTAGGATGCCCAAGGCAAATAAGGACGCCCTTCCAGAGTCTCTTTTTTGATGACACCTTCGTTATCTGACCAAATTTTAGCCAATCGAACTTCTTCTTGTGCTAATATAGCATCTGTTTTATCTTGAATTTCTTTAGGGATTTCAGGATATTGGGCATATGCTGATGAAAAAACAGAGCAAAAAGAAACTATCATAAAAGCTCTTTTGAGGATGGTATTTTGTAAGTTATAGTTCATATAAAATGATAAAAGAATTAATACTGTAATCGATTACGCAAAATGGAAAATTATTTAGTCGCCTTGTTTTTTTCTCTTTCTTCAATTCTTCGGTGCCAATCGGCACTTTCTTTGTTTAGATCATATCCTTGAGATGATAAATAATTGTTGATTCTTCCTTTGTATTTTCCAAACCAACCGTGTTTTTCTTTAGAAGAACCACCATCCATGGCATGTTCTCTGGCCTCAACTAAAGCTTTATAAATATACTCTTTTTGTGCTTGTGTTAAATTAGGCAACATGTCTTGATACCCTGCATAGGTAATGGGCAAAACCCCGTAAGTCATTCCGTCTTTTACTTCAGTGATCTTATCTTCATTCAATTGGGAACCCAATTGTTTAATGTAGGATTTATGCAGTTTACCGATGGATTTATCCGCTTTATCTTTAAGATCATCAATCTTATCGTTTTGCTTTTCTTTTGATAAACTGCTGCTTTTTACTTTTCCGATTTCAGCATCTCTTTCATCCTGAATTTTACTTAAATTTCTAAATTGTTGCGCAATAATGGCAGTTACCGCTTTTTCTTTTTCAGGATTAGACAATTCTAATTTGGTAACAATTTTAGCGGCCCGTTCATTAGTGACTTTTATATATTCAGGATCTAAATATTGTTGTGCACTCATTTTGCAGATTACCAATAGTAATAACAAAACACTTATATTTAATTTTTTCAATAACATAATACTAAATTTATATGGTTTCTTTTTCATCTATTTTTTAAAAAGCACCCTTACCCCATAATTACATCATGAAATAAGAATGCTTTACTAAAAAAAACACAACTAAAATTAATCTATTAAAGGCTTTGTTAACGTTTCATGATTGTTCTTTAAGTCTTTCCAATCTACTTTTTGAGTAGGATCAACTCCATTAATATAGTCTTCTATATTCATATAACCATCATTGTTACTGTCTAATTTTGCATCTGAAGCATCTTTAGGATTCAAACCGTATTTTTTCTCCCATTTGTCTGGCATACCATCCATATCGGTATCTACATACGGTTTCCCTTTGTATTCCGGATAACCACCCACTTGTGAAATATCGGTTATGATACCTTGTTTATAAGAATCCATAGGCAAACGACGGTGTTCAAACTGGTAAAATGTTTTAGACTCTAATCCTTTTGCGTATTCAGGCACTCCTGTTTTTACGGTTCTAACAATTCTGGCATCTACCTTATCTCTAATCGGCAAAGTAGCTCCAACATTATTCAATACATAATCATACGATTCTTGTGCCGTCATGATTTTATTAAACCAAGGCATTGGAAAAGGCTTATTGCTTTTCATTTTATCGAAATATACTTTAGCTTCATCATAGGTCATTAATTCCCCTTTCTTGTTTTCCATTTGAACGCCACCGTCCCAGTTGTCTTTGGTCACTTTTTCGTTATTGTTAATCACGTTTCCGTTCACATAAGCTCTACCATAAACCATATAAGGCAATTTGCTTCTTCCAGATTCTGGTTTCAAGATTCTATAGCTAATTGGCTCGGCCAAATTAGTTACCGGCCCCGGCTTGAAAAAGTTGTTGATGATATTATAGTTGGCCGTATAATCGCCACCATCGATGGAACGATTGCTCCAGTTGAACACCACGTTGTTTACAAAGTTAAAAATACCGTTCCACCCAATTGAAGGGTTTCTAGCGGCATTATTGGCCCATAAATTTTTTGTAAAGGCACAATTTTCACCACCTAATGTACTACCAAAAGCGTGATTGTATGTATCCAATGCTTCTCCGAACAAACTGTTTTGAATGGTAATGTTTACAGTACCTTTCTTTTCGTCTGGTTTACCAGTACCATCAGCATACATGTGTCTGTACATAGACATATTTTCGTCCAATCCCCAAGTGGCAGAAACGTGATCAATCATAATATTCCCAACCGGATTTCCTCCGATGGCATCATCACGACGGCCTACAAAAGTTTCCCCTCTACGGAAACGCATGTGTCTGATAATTACATCATGGGTATTTATCCAAACGGATTCTCCAGCAACACAGATACCGTCACCAGGAGCCGTTTGTCCTGCAATAGTGATATACGGCGCACGTATTATTAAAGGAGTTTTTATTTTAATAATTCCCGAAACATTAAAAACAATAATTCTTGCCCCACCTTTTTCACAGGCTTCACGCAAGGTTCCAGGTCCCCTGTCTTCTAAGCTGGTAACGGTATACACATTTCCTCCGCGGCCTCCAAAAGTATACATCCCTCCACCTTCGGCTCCTGGGAAAGCAGGAATTTCTGCCTGGGGCAAATCATTCGGTCTGGATGCCCATGGAATATATGGTTTTCCCTGTTTGGCCTCCTGTTCGATAATTACACTGGCTTTTTCCCATGCTTCATCAGAAAGTTTAGAAGCTTCATCCATAATAACCTTTGATTTTGCCTGAACCTCCGCAGAAAGAGAAGGATACTGCGCATAACCATTGACCATTCCTAAAACCAGGCCAAACAAAATAAAATTTAACTTTTTCATAATACGATTTAAATAGTTTTTAAAAGAAATACGTGCATTTCAAACCAATGCCGGTAATTTCTTTTTTAATTAATTAAGTGAATTAATTAAGAAGATCAAAGAACCTGCCCAACATTTCAAAAGAAACAAATATGATGCCAAAACAGTTAATAATTGTCAAAATAACAAAAATAATTTTTCCTATCAAAACAGACTGCACTTGAAATGTTTAGAGTGTAAAATTACCTTCATTTTTATCGCTATAATAGTCTCCGAAAAGGGTTTAAAAAAAGACAAACTTTTTTAAAATCGATTGAAGTCAATGTTTTTTAAAAGAAATTACCTGCACTTAATCATAAGTGCAGGTAATTTTATTTTTAATTAAGTAAATCAAATGAACCTCCCCAACAAAGGGTAAGTTACAAATATGATGTCAAAACACTTAATGATTGTCAAATCAAAAAAAATTAATTTAACGGATTAAATGTACCTCCCCAACCTTGGGTTTGCTCAAGATACGGTGAAGAATCCAACAAGGTTTGATAAATTCCGAAGAAATAATATTCTTTGTACCATGTAAATTTCCAGTTGGCAACTGCCGTATTTTCAAGATTATCTTTTTCAACTATATCAAAGTAATTTGTATATAAAAAATCTAAATACGCATCAAAGTTTGCTATAGTAGTCGTACCAATGGTTATAGGAAATGATGCTGGCTCTCTATTAAGCACTGGAGCATTACCTGTTGTAGCGAAGAAAGGGTCTGCCGAACCAACATATCTAGTACCGTCAGCTTTTTTAGCAGCTATATAGTATCCAGTTCTTCTGGTATTGTTAAGCGGAGTAATTCCTAATCTTGTACAAGTTCCATAAGTATCATCAAAAAGCATCCAACGTCTTAAATCATAGAACCATTTGTTTTCATAAGCAAATTCTACTTGTCTTTCTTTAAGTGCTGCAGCAAAATGTTCATTTCTGGTTGTAACGTTAGCCAAACCATAATGACCATCTCCAATTACAATACCTGCACGGTTTCTGATTGACTCAATTAAAGTTTTACCTTCAGTCAATTTATTAATACCAATAGCTGATTCTGCTAAATTCAAAACCACCTCTGCAAAACGCATTTCCATATAATCAGTACCACTATATTGGAAACTTGTAGCATTACTTGCAGTTTCATTAGTCGCTTTTCTCAAATAGATTGCACTTGCGTTCGCACCAAGTGTTTCCGTAAATTTATTTGGAATTGTGCTTGAATTTGCCGTACCAGAAGCAGTCCAGCTATACGTCCACTGTTTAAAAGCAGTATTTTCAGCATATTTCCAAGTAGATCCATTATAAGCAAACGTTTTGTAAAATCTTGGATCTCTATTTTTATAAAATAACTTTGGGTTATATGTATAAGTAACAGATGAACTTGAAATTGGCTTACCGTCTGCCATTGGGAAAGCATCCACCATTTGTTTAGTAGGAGAGATTGAACCACCTCCTCCAGTAGCTTTAGAACGACAGGCTTTTTCCCAACCGTTGTTTCTTTGATTATTAGTTACTATTGAATTATTAAATCCATAAACAATTACTGCTTCTGGATTTCCTTTCTCAGTAAACCACATATTCCCCCAAGCTGTACCATTAGCAACACCACCAGTTGTAAAAAGACCAAAACCATTAGCTTCTAAAAGTGTTTTTGCCTCTAAATTAGCATCGTAAGCACGTTGCCAACGAGATACATCATCATTTCTATTGAAAAGTGGACTTGCCCAAGTCAACAACACACGTCCTTTTAAAGCTGCAGCCGCTCCGCTTGTAATTCTTCCCCAATCATTATTAGCGTCAGCCCATTTACCTGGCAATAAATTTTTTGCCATTTCCAAATCAGCTACAATTTGTTCGATACAAGCAGAAGTAGAACTTCTAGGAACCTGAGCCAGGGACACGTCATCTAATATAGGATTTTGTTCCGTCAAAATAAGTGGCACACCACCATACAATTTTACCAATTCAAAATATTGATACGCTCTCCAAAAATACATTTGTCCTTTCAACGGATTTTTATCCGCATCAGCCATACCATATTTATCGACATTGTTTATAAATATATTAATTTGTCTTAAACGTGTCCAAGTATTATTAGCAATACTGGAAGTCATACGAGCCCCTAAGTATGGCAAACAATGAGCGTTAACTGGAGATATATTAGCCCAAGCCTTATTCCAGTTTACCTCCCCGGCAAGCTCTTGAGTAGTCTGACTAAAATCGTCCGTTGCTCCGGCCGCTAAATCCCAAGTAAATACAGTAGCATTATTTCCTGGTAAAAACAATCCATATACATAATCTACATATTGTTTAGCCAATGCAGGAACCTGAAAAACCTGCTCATTCACTCCATTATAATCTTGTTTCTCCGTAAGGAACTCATCACTACAACTTCCTAAAGAAAAGGCAGCTAGTATAGCAAATAAGCCTATCGCTTTTATATTTTTCATTTTCATAATTTAAATTTTTTATTAATCATTAATTAGAATCCTACATTAAGTCCCAAAGATATTGTACGTAGAGTAGGATAGTCTAGAAAACTACCATTAGGCTCTTGGAAACTATATGGATTATAAAGCGTGAAAGGATTTAACGCAACTAAATTTAATTTACAGCTATTCATATTCAAAGCTTTTAACGCTCTTTCTGGCAATGCATAACTTAAGTTAATATTTCTACATTCAATTCTGAATGGATTTACACTCCAAAATTGAGAAACAACTGAGTTAATAGACTCAAAAGCAGGATTCGGCATTGTACCATTTGGATTAAGATCCGCATCATAAATATCATTCCAAATAGAAACGGTATTATCAACAATTTGAGGTATCTTAGTTTTCAATGATTTTCTGGCAGTACTACTAATCTCAGACCATCCGCCTCCGAAAGAAGCATTCACAACAGCATTCAAACTAAATGATTTATAAGCAAATCTCAATGTTGTACCTAATCCGTATTTATTTGACGATTTTTTAGCTAATTGAACTTGGTCATTTACATCAATAACACCATCTGGAGCACCAAATTCACCATTTCCTAAATACTGACCTCTAACATCAGAATAATACAACATTCCAGGTTTAAGATTAGCCGCTAAAGTTCCAAAAACTGATTTGATTCCGTATTGGCTTACATAAGCATCCACATCTGCCTGAGTTTTAAACATCCCTAGGTAATCATACCCCCAAACTCCATTATCTGAAGACTGACCTGGTTTAGGATTCCATGGTTTTAAGATATCCTCAGCATTAAAATCAGCTTTAACTACTTTGTTACCAGACCATCCAAAACGCATATCAATTCCATAACTTGCATCTTTTCCTATTTTATCATTCCAACCTAAAGAGAATTCATAACCAAAACTGTCAATTGAACCATAATTTTCAGCCGCCACAGTTCCTCCTACAGTAAATGGAACATTCGCAGTTCTATTTAAAAGTAAATTAGTTCCAATATTATAGTAAGACTCCGCACTAAAAGCCAATCTGTTATCTAAGAATTTAGCATCAATACCAAAATTGGTTTTCAACTCATCACTCCAAGTCGCATCTGGATTTGGTGTAGCTTCCATTTTCAATCCATTCGTATTATCCAAGTTTCCACCAAATACTACTCCTTTAAAACCTTGGAAAGTATATCGTTGTCTCCACAACCAAGCTTTTGTATCATCTTTTCCTAACAAACCTACAGAGTATCTTAATTTAAGAAAATCGATTACTGAAGATTTAAAAAAGTCTTCTTTAGAGATTACCCATCCAGCAGATAAAGAGTAGAAATTACCCCAGTAATTTCCAGGAGAGAATTTTGTAGAAGCATCTGATCTATATAAAAACTCAGCTAAATATTTATCTCCATAAGAATAGTTAAGCCTTCCAACATAAGATAACGATCCAGATTCACTTTTTGCAGTTGAACCATCAATTACCCCTGCAGCAGTATTAAATTGCCCATTGGTACCCTCTAAAACTCCAGATTTAAAAACTACTTCATTATTTGAAGTTGCTTCCGATTTTTCAATTGCAAATAAACCACTCACACTATGTTTCCCAAAATCACGAGCATAATTTCCACTTAAGTTATATTGCTCTGAAATATTAGTTGTATTAGAGAAATACAGACGATCTCCGTTTGTATAATATTTAATAGACGTTGGAGCAGTAGTAATCAAATCATCAAAAATATGTCCATTTGTTCCTCTACCTACAAATTGATACAAATTGTATCCAGTACCTACTTGAGAACCTCTTGAATTACCCATGTTACGAGCATAAGACCCTCTAGCTGATAACCCTTTAATAAAAGGAACTTTATATTCTGTTGACATATTAACAGTCATCGTACTAGCCGTAGTTTCTGCCAAGTTATTCAAACGTTTGATTTCATTATAATGATAACGCTGATTAGCATCGTTATTACCAGGCAACTCAATTGGGAAACCTTTTACATAATTAGGAATATAAGGAACATGAACTAACAATTCGTTATAATCATTTTCTTCTTTCTCCCCTCCAATTTTATTAAATGTTTTTGTTTGATCTGAATAAAATCCAGCCACTTGTAAACTAGCTTTCCAGTTACTAGATAAATTAACATCAACACCCGCTCTGAAGTTCCATTTGTTATAATCTAAAGTACTTAAGTTACCATTTTGTTTAAAATAAGAAACCCCAGCAAAGTAAGTCGCTTTATCACCACCACCATTCACATTCAAATTATGACGCATGTTGTAAGATGGAGACCATTCATCATCTAAAAACGTATTTTTTAATGTTTTGAAATATTCCAATTCATCTGCAGAGAAGAAATATTGTGGATCAGTAGCAAGTTGGTTATACCCATTCTTTCCATTCATAATATTCACATATTGACCAAACTCATAAGCATTTAACACTTTAGTCTGATATGTTTTATCATTTGAACCATAAGAACCACTGTAACTGAATTTAGGATCTCCTTTTTTACCTCTTTTTGTAGTCACCAAAACTACCCCTTGAGCTGAACGCGCTCCATAGATTGCAGCAGAAGCATCTTTAAGAAAAGAGATACTTTCTACCTCAGAAGCATCTAAATTATCAAACATCGTACTGTCATTCAAACCTTGAGCATCAATCTGTAAAACACCATCAATTACATATAAAGGATTCAAATTCCCTCCATCTTTAGCCAATGAATAAGGCTGACGGATAGTCAATGAAGATTTAACACCCGGACGAGTAGAACCTCCAGACACTCCTACACCCAAAACTCTACCTTGCAAAGCTGTTCCTAAATCCCCCACCGGAAGATTTTCGATTTCGCTCATTTTAATACTTTCTACAGCTCCAGTAAGATGTGCTTTTTTCTGAGCACCATACCCTACCACAATTACCTGCTCCAGTGTATTTGCATCATCTACCAATGTGACATTTATAACCGATTGATTCCCAACCGCTCTTTCTTCTTTTTTCATTCCCACAAAGGTAAATACAAGAACACTACCTTCTTTCGCAGAAATTGTGTACGCACCATTATAGTCTGTTACTACCCCGTTTTTTGTTCCTTTTTCAATTACGTTTACCCCAGGCATACCTCCTCCTGCGAAATCGATTACTGTACCGGTTATGATTTTACCCCCACCAGCTTTTTGCGCATAGCCTGACAAACTCAACAGAGCAAACAACAATACACTACATACCTCTTTAATAGTTTGTTTCATAAGTGTTTTTAGTTAAAATAAATTAATAGTTAGTTTAATTAATAAAAACCGTCTCTAAAACGGACATAAAATTTACGAATAAAATTTAATTAAATGTTAAATTTTAACCTTAAAATTAAATGTTAAAAAGACAATTAATATTAATGCGCCAAATATATAATCTAAAAACATTGAAACTATCCTGTACTGTCCTGCTTTAGTGCTATTATGAAATAAAAAAAGTAATAAATAAATGGTATTGGCAAAAAACAAGCGAATAAAATATCGTAAAACGAAAAAACCAGAAATATGTTTGAATATTATTGTATAAACAACACACCCATTTTGAAAGAAATAAAAAGGGCGATATTATGAACATTTGCCGCGTTTTAAATACCTGAAAGAACAATAATCATTTTATGAAAAAGTGTTTCATAGCTATATAATTTTAACTTATCAGTTTATACCAAATTAATTATGAACCACATAACAATAAAGAATATCGCAAACCACTTATAACTTCTGCCCTTTTGGAACCAAAATTAAAAATCACCTTATAAGCTATAATTTAAAAATTCTCTAACTCGAAAACATCATCATTTTTAAATTGATAAGGAGTAATAATGTATTTTACTTCTAAAAAAAGTATTTTCAATTATTATTAATTTGTTAATTTTAAAAACACATTATAATCAAAACTGGTGTTCCAGAAACACCATCAACAGCAAAATGGATTCCCCTTCTGCAAATAAATTCACAAAAAAGGACTAGTGTTTTTCGAAAAAAGCAAGGTGTATAGGGTACTTTATGTTAAAAAATATTTTAACACTTCTGACTTTTCTATTTAAAAAGCAAATTCTTACACAAAGACTTTACTACTAAAAATTTTCATGTAAGAATTGTTGATTTGAAAAGGTGTTTTTAAAACAAAATTAATGTGACATCCAAACCGTCATTTCTCCTTTTCCGTGGTTACCCCATGCGAAATAAGGAATCAGTTTCAGGTTATATTCCTTGGTTTCTTTTGTTGAAAAAGGCTTATACAACTTTTTATCCCAGGAAGAATCCTTATTAAGGACAGACTTGGCGTCTATATTAAGAAGTTTTCTATTATGCAATTCAATGAAATTGGTAGTAAAAGGAGCATTTACACTCAAAATCACATCATTAACACTCGTATCCGTGGGAAGATTATCCGATTCTAAACAATATACAATTGGTCCTCTTTTTACCGCAACCTGATTTTTCACCTCTTCTACCAAAGGATTGGCCTGCATGAGTTCAACCGGCATTGGAATATTCAATTCGATAACATCTCCTTTTTTCCATTTCTGGAATATTTTCAAATATGAACCCGAAATAATCCCCTCTGCAATCCCATTCGAATTAACCGAAACCGTTGTGCCTTGGCTCCATCCCGGGATTCTTAAGAAAAAAGCATAGGCTTCTTTAGGGGCTTTTACAATTTTTAAACTTATTTTCCCATCCCAAGGGTAATTCGTTTGTTGTTCTATTTCAATTTTTTCACCCGCAAGTGTCATTGTATTCAAATCATTACTTCCATATAAATTAACATACAAACCTTCTTTAGAGAGATTGTAAGCATAATTGCCCACTTCGGCAACAGTACGGGTAACATTCGGAGCACAGCAATTTGACAAAGCAATATAGCCTTCCCGTTCTTTGCTCCATCGCTGTTTAAAAGGCAAATCCTTGGAAACATTCAACGGATTGTTGTAAAAGAATTCTTTTCCTTCCAAACTGATTCCTGACAATACGCTATTATACAGGGCTAACTCCACAATATCTGCATATTTGGCCTCACCGGTAATTTGTAACATTCGCCAATTCCATAACACATTTCCAATATTGGCACAGGTTTCGGTGTGAGCCGTGGCATTTGGTAATTGAAAGGGCCTCCCATACGCCTGATGAATTTTCTGCACATCGGCAGGATTGTATGAAGTCCCGTCTGGCGAAACGCCGTCATACAAGGCACCGCAAGCCCCGGTAATATACATTTTTCGATAGGTCACGTCATCCCAAATGGATTCCAGATTATCCAATAATTTTTTCTCCCCTGTTTCCGCATATAAATCGGCCACACCGGCATACAGATAATTAGCTCTTACGGCATGCCCCATAGCGGTAGTTTGCTGCCTGAACGGAATTCGGTCCTGATTGTCATCGGTACCGTCATTAGTAGTCCCTCTAATATCAATTAAATTATTGGCCAATTCCAGGTATTTTGGATTCTTTGTGGTACGATACATTTCGACAATTCCCATATAATGTGAAGGACAAATCGCATTTCGAGCCAACTCAGGTGAGGCTTTTTTATAGAAATCATATAAAAAGTCAGCTACTCCTTTGGCTATATTGAGGAAATTCGTTTTTCCAGTCGCACGATAATGAATACAGGCAGCCGTCATCAAATGTCCCATGTTGTATTTTTCAAAACCCAATTGTTTTTTAACTTCTTCGGGTCCTAAAGTTCCCCAACGTTCATCAATTAAAACAGGAGTGTGCAAATAACCATCTTTGCGCTGTACTTTGGCAAACATAGCAATGGCCTCATCCATTTGCTTATCTAATTTTTTGTCTTTGGTTACGGCATAAGTGGCCGCCATTCCTTCAAAAATTTTGTAAAAATCGCCATCGTGAAAAGAAGGCCCTTTGAAAGTTCCTTTGGTTAGACCTGCTGCAATTTCAAAATTTTTATAGGCGTGCGAAATCGTATCGTTATGATACAAATCCCACATATACGGCAAAGTGTTTTTGTTTTCTACATCAAATTGTTCTTTCCAAAAACCGCTGGTCCATTGTACATCCTGCAATCCAACACTCTGTAATTTAGAATACGGACTATTTGAATTGGCTACTAAACCTTTGTTTTGAGCGACAATAAATCCGCTAAAAAGAAATAGCCCTGATAATAGAATGATGTTCTTTTTCATTTTACAATTTTATTTTTTGAATCCACGTAAAAATTTTAACAGCAAATTCGCAAATTATTAAAACCAATTCAAAGTATTAAATTTGCGAATTTGCGGTAATCATTTATTTCACAAACACGTTTACAATTCGACTCATCGTATCTCCGTCTTTGTCGGTTACGGTTATTTTAAAAGAGGCTAATCCTTTTTGGGCAGCTGAAAATTCAATCGTTGAACCTTTTGCATCAACTTCTCCGTTAGTAATTTCGGAAACTACAAAAGTTGGTTTTTTCTCGTATCCCTTGAAATAATCTTTGGCTTCCAATACCAGTTTTGATCCTGAATTGACAACAAAGTGAGGTTTTGCCATCCAATCTAAATAATCGTCCAATTGGGTGAAACCGTCTTTATCATTATCTGAATTAGCCTCTGAAAAATCATTCGCATCCGATTTCACATTCAAGCCTTTTGCTTCTTCCCACCAGTTTGGCAATCCATCATGATCCGTATCCCAATCTGCCGGTCGTTTTTCATTTACAAAATTTGGCCAACCACCGGCATCTTGCTCATTATCTATTAAACCTCCCAAACCGCTTTTACTTCCTTTGAAAGTATAAGTTCCCTTTAAGGTTTCATCAACAATTCTGTTGTCGTGTTTATCAAAAAATGGTTGGTTTGCTCCCACATCCGAAAGCACATTCTTGTAAGCCGCTTTAGCCGATTGTGTTGCTACTTGAGATTCGAAAAATGGTTTTGGCAAAAACACAGGATAATCCACAATCGCCTTATTGGATATTGTAAACTTCCTTCCTTTGTCTTGATTTTTTTCATCAAAATACCCCGGCATGACGTTTCCATCAAAATAGTATTGCTGTTTTCCTTTACCCACGCCTTCAATCTGAGCATTCAAGGCAACAAATATTGAGGTAGAAGCCCCTGGTTTGTAATAATTATTTACAAAATTCACTTCACTGGCTCCACCATCTGTAGCGCGGTTCCCCCAATTGTATACCACATTATTTCTAATATCTAATTTTCCTCCGTAATAACCATCGCCATTTAAACCACCACCGATACTCCAGTTTCTACCTTCATTATGTGCCAATAAATTATGATGAAAACTTCCGACATCACCACCAATAGTTGCCGCATAGCCATGCATTTTCCCTGCTGGATATTTATCATGACCCGCTACATTCAAGGCTTCTGAAATCAAAGTACGTTGCAAACTAATATTGTGTGCCCCTCTTGAACTAAAAGATTCATCAATCGTCCAACTGATAGAACAGTGGTCTATAATACTGTAATTAGCACCTGTCAATCCCATTCCATCATAAGTGGTTCCACCACCAATTCTCACTTTCAAAAAACGAACAATTCCATCGTTACCAGTCAATCCAATAGGCGCTCTACTTATAGTAATCCCTTCTCCCGGAGCGGTTTGTCCCGCTATAGTAACATAAGGCTGATTCACCACCAATCTTGAAGCTAATTTGATATTTCCAGACACATTAAAAACAATGGTTTTTGGTCCAATTTCCTGATTTATCGCATCACGTAAACTGCCTGGTCCATCATCATTCAAGTTGGTTACTTCGACTACTTTTCCGCCTCGTCCGCCTACTGCAAAACGTCCGTATCCTTCGGCTCCCGGGAAGGCTAATTGAGCAGGTTTAAATGACCAAACTGTTCCCAATGTAGCATTTCCTTTGGCATCCAATTCATCCACACGCCAGTAATAGGTTGTTCCGCTGTACAATTTTCCAAGATCAAATTTGTTCACGGTTAATTTTCCTTTGTATTCAGGAGATTTATCGTTGGCATTTGAAACTGCATTTTTATCAGCTCCAAAATAGATTTGGTGTGCCACGGCATCTTTGGCCGATTCCCAATTCAATATCAAATTATTGTCCATCACCACATGTTCGTCGGCAGTTGACGGCTTTGGCGTATGCGATTGTTTTTTCAAATTTGGGGTATCTATTTCAAATCCGTTGATTACCATTTGTTGGATAAAGTCGGTTGATTTGGAATCCAATTCAAAACGGATTACCACATCTTTGTTGGGTTCTGCATTAAATACAACATAAGCCGTAGCGGTTTCAATTTTGGAATTGGAACGATTACTTGGTGATACGGTTTCCGCCAATTTATCATTCACATAAATTTTTACCGGCGAGAAGGTTTTGCCTTCGATTTTGTCGAAAGTGTTGTGAAAAGTCAGCAACGAGTGTTGTCCCGCTTTCAGTCCACTGATAACCAATTCCAAGTTTTCGGCTGTAGCCAAACCATCACTCGCCAATTTGCTGTAAAATGGTGCATTCATCCCCACTTTGTACCATTTTGCATTAAAATTCCCTTTCAATTTGAAGGTCAAATTATTAAAAGATTTCTCGGCTTGTTTTTGTTCGCTTATCGGCCAAGAATTGTAATTGGTGTCATTCACTTCTTCCACTCTTCGCTGCGAAAAATCGAAATCAACTTTTACGATTTGCTTTTCTGTTCCACCTCTTAATGATTGCGCTTGTGCATTTACAGCCAAAATAGCCGACAAAGCCAAACCACTTATTAATCCCTTCATCCTCTTATTTATTTTAAATTTATTTTTTCTTCTACTGATTTATTCAACAGATTAATTACATCTTTTCTTCTTTCTTCAGGTATTACTTTTATAATCTTCACGATTCCGTTTACAAGTTCGGCTTCAATCGTTGTGTTTTGGGAAGCGTGTAATTTGAAATGTACATCCCAGGTTGCTGGCCAAGCCGGAAAAATATAAATACTATCGCCGTTAGTTTGCAACAGCATTTCCTGCATTCCTATCATCCCCGAACCTCCCCAATTGTGATCCGGAACCCAATCATAACCAGGACCCCAAAAAGCCGGGAATCTTCGGTCAGAATTAGCCATTTTCAACAAATTGTATTTGGCTGCTTCCTCTGTCAAACCCAATCTTGCTGCAAAAATATTATCCTGTTTCCAACCGATGTGACTTCTAAACTTCAAAGCATCCGTGTCGTATTTCCAAGTATTAATAGCAATTCCCAAATCCGTTTTTCCAAGACCATAAATGCCCCAAGGATATACAGAATACAATTGTGGCACTTCTGAATTGTTGATTCTTTCCCAGGTTTTGGCTGGAGCCAATGTTTTATGTCCGTTAAATTCTCTGAAATTCAAAGGTGGTATTCGGGTTTGAAAGCCTTTTAAATATTCTAAATCCTCTTTTGATAATTCTTTTTGCGATACTAACAAAAACTGTTCCGTAATCACTCTTAAAGCCGAAATGGTACTATTCGAATTATACGCCATCTTATACGTTTCAGCTCCTGAACCCGGATATAAAATCAATTTCCCTTCTCCGTCCAAGGCTTTTCGCCCTCTTTGTTTTGCTAAATATTGGTAATGCTCATCAAAAAATCGAATACAACTAATGATAAACGGATTGTATTTTTGAATGTCTTCGCCGGCAAATTCTTTTTGTTGGAGCATCATTTTACAAAACTCAAAAACCGTATCCCATTCGTATTCCAACCAGGCGTTGTATTCCATTCCCGGGTCATAATCGGCAGGACGTTTCCAATCGTATTCGGCAGGATTGGGCAATCCAAAATTTTCCAATTGTTCTGTAAAAGCTGCTCCTTTATGTTTCCAATAAACTTCACTTCGCAATTCGGCATTTCTCTGCAAACCCAGATAATAATCCAATTGGGATTCCATCATATCAAAATCACCACTTTTTGCCATCGGAAAATAAACCAATCGCTGATTTTGAGCCGTCATCGTTCCGCCTCCCCAATTGCGGAAATCAGGAGTAAAATTCAATTCTTTATTGGTATGCACTGGATCTACGGTAAAAAGTCCACCATTGAATTTCGTTGGATATTTTCCGTATGCATTGCACCCCAGCATATAGCGAAACAACTGATAGTTTTGACCTATTTGGTAAATACTATCCTTTTCTGTTTTTGATTTTTGCGTATAAATAAAAGACCGATTCCAGAAATTATTCCACCAACTGATAGTTTTTTGTTCTGCTTTATTTTCAATTTTCTTATAGCTTGAAATTTGTTTTTGCAATTCCTTTTTCCATAAACCAGCATCAGTCGATTGATTGATATGCAATTGGATTTGGAACCGATGACTTTTAGCTGATTTTATACTCGAAAGTCGGAATCCCATAAAATCCGTATCCTGATAGATTCCGTTATAAGTACCATTGGCTTTCAAATTGCTTCCAAATAATTGTCCTCCAAAAGTAAGATTTGCAATAGGATTCATCATTTGGTCTTTTACCGATTCCATTTTCTGTTGCTTAACCGTAACATCAAAAACGGTATTGGTTCTATTTCTATGATAAAACTGCACCGCATTTCCTTCAAAAGAAATCGAATCTTTATACGTTATGATATCGCCTTGCGGAGCCCATTTGTACGAATTAGCATTATTAGCCTTTCCTTTAGAATCCCTGTTTTTGTAACGCCAACTTTCATACGCTACTTTCATTTCGGTTGGAACTTTACTATCCACATCAACATGAATCACAGGATTGAAAACATCTACCCAAAGTTTCACTGTAGTTCCGTTTTGAGAAATTTTTATAGCACCCTCTTTCAAAAGCAATTCCTGTTTGAAACCTTCTTTATCGGTAAAAGGATTCGGACTCAAACTCACTTTTACTCTACCTAATTTCAATAAAGTATTATGCTCATCAAAAGTACCAGACCGAGAAAAATAGAAATACAAATTGCCTTTTTCCACCCACACATTCGCACCAATATCGCCACCTCCCAAAGGCATGGATTCGGATGAATTATTGCTTTGTGTTTTCCATAGCTGATTGTAATTATCAAGCGTGGCAATTTGCGCCTTGGTACAAAGCGTAACGAAGAAAAATGATATGAGTATTAATTTTTTCAAATTTGATTTATTTACAATCTGCCTAATCTGCTAAATCTGCGTGCCAATTTATTTTCACGCAGATTTAGCAGATTTGAGCAGATACTTAATTTTAGAATCTTGTTTTAAAACCTTACCAATTATCCGTTCTAAACGATGAAACCGGTAATCCTCCAGTACTAAAAATTTGTGCCTGTGCAAAATCTTTAAATAAATAACGCACCGCAACCGGATTGGTCACTTTATCCGATTTTAACACTACCGACTTTCTTCTTACCTCTGCTTTTGCCGGATGAAACACTTTATCCTCTCCTGCAATTTCAAATCCTGTTACTTCCTTACCATAAGAAGTAATCCCATTTGGCGCGTTATCAAATGAAACCGTTACCGAATTATCCTTAATTTCTATCGCTTTATATTCAGGACTTTCAAATTCAAAACCAGTAATTCCATAAGTTTTATTCAAAGCCAAATACCCCAATCGAGTTCCTCCTGCTTCCTTATGAATAGGATGAATGTTATTTTCTTCGCCAATATCCATCAAAACCGCCATGGCTGCATTTGTAATTTCCGTTGAAGCTTTCAATTGTGCCTCACGCAAATAAGCCGAATTGTATTCTTCTTTATTGTCTTTTGGATGAAACTGTGCATAATTAAATGGCGCAATCTGGCAGTAATAAAACGGAAAATCCCCTTGTCCCCAAAGTGCTCTCCAGCTGCTCACCATTTTTTTCATCAAAGCTGTGTACTCAGAAGCTCTTTCATAATTTGATTCTCCCTGATACCAGATACATCCCTTGATTCCATAACCAATTACCGGCGACAACATTCCGTTGAACAAAGTAGTAGGAACACGATTGGGGTCTTTGGCCAAATCTTCTTTTGTAGTAGGAATTTTAACGTTCGTAAAATCCTTCAACATTTCCTGATTCATCCAGGCTTCCATACTTGAACCACCGTACGAAACGTGAATTAGTCCCACAGGAACATCTAAAACTTCCTGCAACAACGAACCAAAATACCAGGCAGTTGCACTAAAATCTCCTGTAGTTTGTGGTCCTGCTGCATTCCATTTGCCCACAAAATCTTCATTTGGCGTCAAAACTGTTGCTCTTGGAATGGTGATAAAACGAATTTGATTATTTTTCGAATGCACAATGGTCTCGTTTCCTTTATAAACAGGCTGACCCGGAAATCCTTTCAAAGGCATTTCCATGTTGGATTGGCCGGAACACAGCCAAACCTCACCTATCAAAATGTTTTTAATCTTTTGAGAAGCCTTACCATCTGAAACTGAAATTTCATATGGCCCACCAGCAGCTGGCGTTTGCAATGCAATTTTCCATTTTCCTTCCTTATCGGCTTTCACTTCATAAGTTTTAGCATCCCAGGAAGTTTTAATTTTGATGCTTTGATTCTTATCAGCCCACCCCCAGATAGGAGCATTGCTCTGCTGCTGCAACATCATATTATCCGAAAACAAAGCCGGTAATTTTATTTTTGCATTGATTTGGAAACTTCCTAAAATCAAAAAAAACGTAATAATTGAATTTTTCATTTCTGTTTTTATTTTAATATACATTCCAACGGAATAATCCCGAAAATTCGGGACGTTGCTACAACATAAATCATTTCTACCATTCATCGGGTTAAAACCCGACGCTACAATATAAATCGTTCCTACGGAACTTTTACATTAGAGCCATCGGCTCGAAACATTTTGTAAAGCTGGACTTTAGTCCAGTTTATAATGCGAAACACAATAAAAGAGAGCCGTAGGCTCGGTACATTTTATATCTATTTCTCTTTTTCAATCGTAACCGGTCCCAGCAAACCTGCTTTCAATAAATTATCGCTTTCCACTAATCGATAAGGCGCAGTTGTCCAGGTTAATCGCTCTTTTTCCGGTAATTTTTGGTCACCAATCAGGCGATTTGCCCAGGTATTTGTCACTTTAATTATTATTTTATTTTTTCCTTTTTGCAATGCTTTTGAAATGTCGGTACGATATGGAAAAGTCCAGATTGTTCCGCAATCTATGCCATTAACCGTCACTTCTGCAAGATTTGCTATCGAACCTAAATTCAAATAAACAGCAGTATTCGTCTGTTGATTCCAGATAAATTCCTTGGTATAGACCGCAGTTCCCGAATAATATTTGATATTTTCATTGGTCGATGTACTCCAATCAAACAATTTATCAATTTTCAACTCTTTTTCAGGTCCTTTAAATCCAGCATCAAATTGTAGTTTCCAATTTTCATCTAAGGTTTGAACCGTTTTCAACTCAGACCAATTGGTTCCTTTAGTGACACTATTTTCCTTAGTCGTATTTTTAAAAATCACGAAACAAGATTCATTTTTATCCAATTGTAAAGGAATAATTGTTCTTCCATTCTTAACTTCCCATTGTTTCAAAGCAGTAGTTTCATCCGTCAGCGGATTGTAAACCGATGGAATTTTACCGCTTTCGCGAAAAGAAAAAGTTACCATTCGTTTTTCTTCTAATTGATTGGACAAGAAATAGATTTCTTCTTCCTCACCTTTTCGATGTGTCCAGGCAATTGTTCCTCTGTCTTTATTTTTCAAATCCGAAAACAATACATCTGCCTCAATTCCGATTTTTGTGAAATCAGCATCTAAAAAAGGAAGCGCAACAACTGTGCCTTTTCCCAGTTCCCAGGAAAGTGAACCTTTATTCTCAGTTGTATCATTGCCTTTCGTCCATAATTCATCCACAACTACCTGCCATTTTTTAACATCTGAATCCGATAAAAAATCAGGTGTGCCAATTGGTTTTTCGTTAATAAATACCGTAGCTCCTTGTTTAACCAATTGCAGTATTTTTTCGGCCACAGCCAAAGAAATAATTTTATTCGGGGCCATTTTATGACTTCCCGGAAACAATAAAGCGGCATATTCAATACCTCCGCCAAAATCTACTTTACCATTAACCACTTTTGCACGATTGATTAACACATCAGCATTAAAAGAATCGTATTGATAGCCATTCATCGGGTTTACCCATTGTGATAAATCGGTATTATTTTTTGAATAGGTCACCTCTTTAGGCATTTTGGCCACCGGTTGCCCCACATTTTCCAATCGCATTTTTTCACTTGCAACCCTTTCTTCTCCAAAAACATTTGGAACAAAAGGAAACAAACGATCTGGAACAAACGAACGCGACGGCAAATCTTCGCCAATAAAAACCGCTAAATCCACAACCGGTTTTCCTTTTTGCAATTGCAACTGCACTCTTTGGCAATAATCAAACCAGGCTTTCCCCGGTTTCCACCAGGTTTGGTCTCTTTGGAAAAACGTTCCAATATCGTCCAAAGTCATTCCCGGTTTTCTGTCCGTCCACGGATTATGAACAAAAACATGATAGAAAAATCGGTTGATTCCCAATGCATAATTTCTGTCGGCCAAAGTTTTTAAATTCCCCGGATGCTCATCCCAGTCCATACGTAAAGCTGTAAAAGCTTCGGCCTGAATAATGTCTTTCCCATAAATATGACCTCCCGAAATAGCATCTAACATATCGAAAGGTTTGTCGTGCGTAGGGCTTTTTAACCAAAATTCCCCACTTGGATAATCCACATATTTAAAATGCAGCAGCGCATCGCTCATCATCGTTGGCGCCACATTTTCGGAGCTGAATTTTACATTCGCTTTTTTAGCAATGTCAGCCACCGTTCCATAGAAATTATTCGCTACCAGTTCGGCTATCGTTTTCCGAACATCATACAAAACCTTTTCAGATGTCGAAATATTGTCAATTGGAATTCCCGCCATTACCGGCAAATAATCCACTATATCATAACCACGACGTTTTTGAAATTCAGCCTGAAAAACAGCAGACCAGTTCTGGCTTCCACATTCCCAGCTATCCAAATGTAAAATTGCCAATACTTTCGAAGTCAGTTCAGGACCGACTTTTCGAATAGCTTCTCCAAACCAATGATCCAGTTGAAAACGAACTAATTCCGGGTTGAATTTATCCACCTCCAAACCTTTTCCGGCACCTCCGGTAGCATTTTCATGTCCAGTAGAAGTATGTCCCATTCGGATAATTTTCCAATTCCCTTTCGGGGCTTTCCAATTTAAATTTCCGTTAGCATCTACAAATTTTGAAATATTGAGGATTGCTGATTTTTGAAACACATCAGAATTCGGAATTTCTTCAGTAGTTGTTTCGGGACTTAATCGCCATATTGCTCCCGATTTCCCTTCGTAATTCCCAATTGTAACCTGACTTGAAAGCGTAATTTTACTCACTTTCAAATTATTCTGTCTCCATTTGGCAAAATCCAAATCTTCAGCACCCGGTTCAGTTCCGGCCGGATCAAAAACAAATCGGAAATATTTTGCCGAAACAGCTGTAATACTACTTGTAGTTCCGTAATCGGTATTTTGCCAACCCTGACGCGGTGGTTGTAATCTTTGATGAAATCTAAAATTTATCCCATCATTACTGGTTTCAACAATCAATCGTTGTGCCTGAAAATCCAATCCTTTGGTTTGTATTTTTATTGCCCGGCACAAAAAAGGCTTTTCAAATTCGTATAAAATCCATCCTTTATCGCTAATTTTCAGATTCCCGTCTTTTGTTGGATTTACCAAAAAAGAAGCCTCTTCACCATTGGAAGTTGTAACTTTAGGAAGTAAGACTTTTGAATTTTGTTCCAACTCTTTTATCGGAATCGCAAAAGTGGCAATGTCTTTATAATAATCTTTATAATGTTCTGGAGTCGCTAACTGAGTTGTGATTTTTTTTCCACCAAGGATTTCTGTTGTTGCCCAAACCACTTTTTGCATAGACATTTCAGGTGTAATCCATGGTCCGCCGGCAACGGCAAAACCATCTGCGGCGTGAAACGCCAATTTTAAGTCCAAACGATCTGCTTCGGCGAAAGCCCAATGTACCATGTCCCAAAATTCAGGACTGAGCTGCAATACAGGCGGAGTAATTAACGGAGGATTTGCCGGTCCTTTTATCGTCATCAAATAAGCACCTGCAATTCCGGCTTGTTTCATTGCTTCCAAATCGGCAGTGATTCCCGCTTTAGAATAAGCCGATTTCATCCAATACCAATACACCCAAGGTTTTGAGGACTCGATTGTAGGCTGAAAAAATTTGTTTTCTTTTTTATGAATTTCCTGTGCAGAAACGAATCCTGCAAAAAGTAAAATAAAAAAGAAGTATTTTTTGTTGAACATTGTTGTTTTTGTTATCCGTTTACTTTTGTCATTGCGAGGAACGAAGCAATCCTACTTAGTTGCTCTCGTTATGTGATTGCTTCGTTCCTCGCAAAGACATCATTAATACTTAAATTTCTTCAAATTAGTTTCCAAACCGTTTTTCGCATCCGGAAAAGGCATCAGATAAAAACTATACTGATAATCTCCCGAAGGAATTTGATATTTTTCCATTGGTGCTGACACTGGCGACCAGCTGTCATTTCCACCCACACCCATTTGTTTTAAATCTATATTGACAGTCAGAAAACCTGGATTTACAAGATCATAAGTATGTTTGGCATCATCCAGATTTTGTTGCGTATAAGGCCATGCACTCATATTCAAAACCTTGTCTTCGTTTACAACAATTAAGCCAGAACTCTTTGCCGGATTTGTAAAAGCCATCCATCGCACCTCCGTTCTGTTAGCGTTTTCCTGAGGCATCACATAAGGCTCGATAAATTTGTCAATTGGCAAAGAATAACGTCCAACTGTAAAGCCAAAACTACGGTCACAATAATTTTCTAATTCTCCTTTTCCGTACCATGAAATTTGTCCAAAATCCTGATTGATTCCCAGTTGCATTCCAATTCTAGGAATGTTTGGCAATTTTGGATTCGCATTTAACTGATAATTGACTTTTACAATTCCGTTTGGATTGATGTTGTATACCACTTTTACGGCCGCACTGTCTTTAATGATTTCATAATCACTGCTAATTTTTATTTCACCAGCCGATTGCTCCAATTTTATATTTTTCAACATTGGCTTAGCCAAATACCATTGCTTTAAAATTTTATGAGGTTTCCATCCTTTACGGTCATTATCGGTCAAAGCACGGGTGAAATTTGGCAACAAATCGGCTTTTATTTGTTCTTTGCCTTTATAAACATAAGAACTCAAAGCGCCATTAGCTTTATTGATTTTTATGCTAAAATCTGTTCCGTTGATAGCATACGCTTCTTTTGTTTCCTGCAAATTGCTTTTTTGTTTGGCTTCCCCCAAAACTACTTCGGTTTTCTTTTGCAACAAAAATTGATCCGTTGCAACTGCATAGCCCTTTGAAGCCCAAAACTCATCCTTAGCTAATTGAAATTGGATATTCAGGAAATACTCCGAATCCTTTTTAAAATTTGGAAGGTACTTCTTTACATCTAAAACATAATCCCCTCCCGCCGGAATATCAATTGGTTGAAGTACAAACTGTTTAATTAGATTTCCGTTTTCTAAAATTTGAATTACAGGAATAAAATCACTTAAATTCTGAACTACCTCTCTGTTATGAATATTCAGTTTAAAATCGGCACTCAGGCTTGAAACTGCAGGCTGATAAATCCATTTGTTTTCATACATCGCAGCTTTTGCTCTGCCATCTGCCGAAACCATACCGTTAATATTGAAATTGCCATCGTGTTTTTTCTCTCCGAAATCACCACCATAACCTAAATATTCCTGACCGGTTTTAGCATCTTTTCGAAGTAAGCCCTGATCTTTTAAATCCCATATACAACCTCCAATGACACGAGGCGTATTTCTAAATTCATCCCATAATTCTTTTAAATTCCCAGTAGAATTACCCATAGAATGTGAATACTCTACAAACAAAATTGGGCGCGTATCTTTCTTTTGATCAACTAAAAATTTAGGCGTAAAAACACCCGGATAAAAACGGCTTACCACATCTACATAAGGTTCGTCCTGTGGATTTTCATATCGATGCGAATGATCTACTGTTTTAGGATAACGTGGATCTAATGGATCGATATAACCATCTAATCTTGGATTTCCCTGCGCCGGCTCATAATGCACCGGTCTTGTAATATCATAATCATGCGTCCATCCTGCCATGGCGGCGTGATTAGGCCCTTTTCCGGCTTCATTACCCAAACTCCACATTACAATGCTCGGATGGTTTTTGTCACGATGCACCATTCGGGTCATGCGCTCTAAGTATGCATGAGTCCATTGCTGGTCGTTGCTTAAAAACCCACCTAAACCATGGGTTTCCAGATTAGCTTCGTCCATTACCATCAAACCGTATTTATCACATAATTCATAGAAATAAGGATCCTCCGGAAAATGACTGGTACGCACAAAATTAAAATTGTACTTTTTCATCAGTTTCACATCTTCTTCTAAATCCTGATGATTCACTGCTTCACCACGACTAGGATGATGGCCATGATGATTTACCCCATAAACATAGGTTTCTTTTCCATTGATAAGCATTTTACCGTTTTCTTTAGAAAATTCGATAGAACGAAAACCAAGCTTACAAGTTTTGACTTCACTAATGCTTCCGTCAGGATTTTTAAGTGTCATCACGAGCGTATATAAATTGGGTTTCTCAGCACTCCATTTCAAAGGATTTTTGATCGTTTCCTGAAAAAATCCAAAACGCACTTTATCCAAAC